>OLHJ01000012.1_pt1 | contig 124278 bp, 116 predicted proteins | sample 1609491 | NCBI WGS metagenome assembly OLHJ01 (sample SAMN05416861, study PRJEB24817) | seawater metagenome | isolation source: Sea water | place: Canada:Atlantic | collected 2013-11
ACATAACATTTGTATATGTAGCTAGCGCGGTATTTTTCGGCGCTTTGGCCTCAGTGTACCTGCCAACTCTTTCTTTTCAACCAAATAGTTCAGAAAGGGACTTTTCGTTGGTATTTGATATGGAGGGTCACTGGTATTTTTGCTAGGGAGGTTCTCTGTATATCAATTTCGGGTTTCTCTGTATGTGCTGTGTTGGTGTGTACATGCCTCTGATCTGCTTAGTTTTTTGTCTAGGTTGTTGCGTCAAATAGAGCCGAAATTGCGCTTTTGGCGAGAAGTACGCATTCCTGGAATCCTTCAACTACTCTTATTTAGTGTGGTGATCTAAGTAGCAGGGGCGGGGGATGGCTAGTCAATTTATCGAGGACGTTCGTGCGGATATTCGCATGCGAGGATATAGCCTATCTACGGAGAAGACTTACCTGTTGTGGATAAGGCGCTTCATTCACTTTACGGGGAATGTACATCCATTGAATGTAGAGCTATCTCAGATTGGGGCTTACCTTACTTATCTAGCTGTAGAGCGTAACGTTAGTGTTAACACGCAAAAGACAGCGCTGAATGCTATAGCTTATATGTTTGAGAAATACCTCAAGCGAAAGATGGGGGATTTGGGGTTCAAACTAGCGAACAAACAGAGAGCCTTGCCCACGGTGCTTTCGGTCAAAGAAGTTCGTGCTGTGTTGGATGAACTAGAAGGGCGTAACAAATTAATACTGCAGTTGCTTTACGGCAGCGGTCTTCGTGTCGGTGAATGTCTTCGTCTGCGAGTGCAGGATATCGATCTAGATCGGTTCGCTCTTACTATCCACGATGGCAAGGGGAGGAAGGATCGCCAAACGTTGTTGAGCACCCAGCTTAAGAGCGTGTTGGAGTCGCAGATAAATTCTGGAATCGAATCTCAGCAGAAGGATAATCAGAGAGGTGTCGGTTGTTCAATGTCCCCCTCCTTGAGTCGGAAGTACCCTAGTGCTTTCAGGTCTGAGGCATGGGCGTATATTTTTCCTTCTAGTAAGCTTTGCGCGCATCCACTAACTGGAGAGATCTGTCGTCATCATTTACATACTACCGTTGTTAGGAAGTTTATCGCTTTGGCGGTTAAGTCGGCGGGCTTGAAACAGAAGAGGGTGACGGCTCACACGTTTCGACATTCCTTCGCAACTCATATGCTTGCGAAAGGGGCGGATCTGAGGACCGTGCAGGAATTGCTAGGGCATAATGATGTGTCCACTACGCAGATTTATACCCATGTGCTGGGGCGACATTACGCTGGGACCAATAGCCCCCTCGATAGCATGTGAGGGGGCATTTGCTAATGAGTGTTTGGTTTGCTTTGCTTTGCTTTGCAGTGTGTTCTATTTATTGCTGATCACTGGCAGCTAAAATTCTCCGCAACCCAATTCTCTGGGCTGTTCTCTCCGCCAGCTGGTCCGCTGTATCGCGCCTGCTGCGGGAATGTACAAAGCAGTCTCTCATCGTCTACGTTGCCATCGGTGCTATGGGTCGCAGTTAATGATTCTGGTGCTCTCCCGTTCTCAACCCAGTCGACTAGTGGTGCGAGTTTGTCCCAGTTGTTAGGACCGGGGCCGCCGCCGCAGTGACCCATGCCGGGTGCTAGGAATAGTCGCGAGGAATCGTTGGCATCGTTAAAGCTACCTGCGAAGGTTGTATCTACCATGTCGTTGAAGTAGTTCACCGTTGCTGTAGCAACAGACAGTGCATCGCTGAGTCCGTGATAGACGATGAGTTTTCCGCCGCGGCTCTTCAGGAAGCTGGAAAGGTCGGGGTCGGTCGCGTCCATTATGGAGCTCATCAGTTCGGCATCGCCATTGGTGAAGTCATCAACGCTGAAATCTATCCAGTGAAATTCCGGGTTCATGCCTTCTCGGCGCGGAGAGTAATTCGGGTCGTTTAGATTGGGAATAGTCACGCCGGGGTCTTCTTCATAGAAGAGGTAGTTAACGTGGTCGCCGGCAGGTCCTCTTAGCATGCCGGGTGCCATGTCGTTACTTTCACTAGGCACGAACAGGCCGATCCAATCCAGTTCCGATCCCTTTGTTTTGCCAGGATAGATGATGGTTCCATTGCTGTCGTAGGGGCCGCTGTAGAAGTCAGCGATGGTTTGTATTTGTGCTTGATTGAAGCACGCGCCTCCGTTCGCTGATGATGGGCACATGAAATCCGATAGGTCGGATCTAGGGTCGAAGTCGCAGGCCAGTGGATTGTTGAGGACTCCGTCGCGTATGCCGTCGTTGGCGTCGCACTTCTGCAGCACCGCGTCATTGAGTATGCGCACCAGTTCTACGCTGTCCCGTTGTCCGTCGCCATTGCTGTCTATGGCGAGATTGCCAGCAAAGTTGTCCTTGAACATGCGTTGCAGATTCCAGGTGCCCGCGGCATTCATCGCCTGATAGTAGTTAACAGGCGCGCCGGCAACGATGCCGTCGAAGTCATTCGGGTAGCGCTGTGCTTCCATAAGACCCTGACGTCCGCCAGTGGAGCAGCCTTCGAAATAGGAATAGTCGGGAGTTCTATTATAGTAGCTGTTTACCAAAGTCTTGCCGGCCATCACCGTTAGGTGCACGGCGCGATAGCCGAAGTCGATCTCCGCCTGACGGTTGTTATAGCCGAAAGCTGATCCGGGTTCGGTGCCGCTATCGTGTCCCGTGTTGCTGTTCGTCACCGCATAGCCTTCGGCCACTCTGTGATTGGCAAAGTCCAAATCGCCATCCTTGCCGCCATCGCCCCATTGTAGAAAGCGTCCGTTCCAATTGCCGATCAAAGGTAGCTGGGCGTGGAAGTGAATAGCGGGGGAGATGATGCCGCGCACGTAGCAATAGTCCGAGTCCGATTGATCGTTTTCTCTCACGCTGGCTTCAGTGATGGTAAGATTGCGTACCTGCTGCAGCGCTTCACATGCCCGGGTCTGCTCTAAGGTAGTTGTCTGAGCAATGCTGCCGTTGGGTAAGGCGGCTACACTAGCAATTAGGCACAGGGCGGATAGGTAGCTGCGTTTTAAAGCGGTTAAAGAGGAATGGGACGTCTCGATCTTGGTCATGGCAACACCTTTCTTATTCTTAACTGAGCTGGGTAGATTGTTTTCGAACAATTATTCGACTCTACCATTTTAAGCACTGATGAGTAAAAGCTGTGTGTGGAAGATTTAATCTAATCGATAGTCCCGAGGTGCAGTGGCTCTGCCAGACTCTGGGCATAGAACTCTATGACGAGCATGAGAGTCGTGACATCGCGCCGGGTGGTAGCATTGCGATAGTTCATGAGCGCGGCGGAGAAAGAGTCGTCTCTAACGCCACATGGTGGCTGTTTCTGGACAATGAGACGCTGAAGCCCAACTACAAATACGCCAGTTTTAACTCCCGCTCAGACAAACTCTCTAGCAAGCGCGCCATCGCTTATACACCGTTTCGAGAGTCGAGATGCCTGATCCCCGCTAGCGCCTTCGTAGAAGGCTTGGGTGATAAGAAGACTTATCACAAGATCGAGTTAGAAGGTTCAGCTATCGCATTCGGTGGCTTGTTTAAAGAGTATCTAAATAGAGAAAGTGGCGAGGTCGTCTATTCCGCGTCGATCATAACTCTGCCTCCCCTGACTCCGCAGTGGGACGAGATTCATCCTAAGTCACTGCCGTTGATGATAGATTTCGAAGATGAAGACCTAGTCTCAAGATGGCTGGATCCAACTAATCGCGATGTTGAACAGTTCGAGGCCTTGTTGGAGCCGACAGTTTTGAAACCAATGAAGGTAACAAAAATCGACAAGCCAAGCCGCTGGAATCCAATTGAAGAAAGCTTCATGATTGTGAAGTAATCAAAATTTAAGTTTGTATAGAGAAGTCGAGTTAACCCTATGGAAAGTATTGCAAGCAACAAGATGTTCGGTGGTGAGCAACGCCGCTATAAACACAGGTCACAAACGCTGTCCTGCGACATGCATTTTTCGATCTACCTTCCGCCGCAGGCGAGTGAAGGGCCTGTGCCTGTTTTGTATTGGTTGTCGGGTTTAACGGGGACTGATGAAAATTTTGTGATCAAGGCTGGCGCACAGCGTGTCGCTTCCGAGCTTGGGCTCGCCATCGTTATGGGTGATACCAGCCCAAGAGGTGAAGACGTTCCCGACGACCCAGAACAAGCCTATGACTTTGGCCTCGGCGCCGGTTTCTATCTCAACGCTACCGAGGCTCCGTGGAACAAGCACTATAGAATGTACGACTACGTCACGCAGGAGCTGCCGGCTCTGATCAATGACAACTTTCCGGTAGACTCAGCGCGGCAATCAATATTGGGTCATTCTATGGGTGGTCACGGCGCATTGAGTATTGCGCTAAAGAATCCGGATAAATACAAATCTGTTTCCGCGTTCGCGCCGATAGTCTCTCCTATCAATTGTCCTTGGGGTCTCAAAGCCTTTAGTAAATACCTAGGCGACGACATTTCGACCTGGCAAGAATATGACTCTGCATCCTTAGTCGCGAAAGCAACAACACATCTACCGATGTTGATAGATCAAGGTACAAGCGATGAGTTTCTAGAGAATCAACTCAAGCCCGAGCTGTTTCTAGCCGCCGCTGAGAAGGCAGGCTACCCATTACAGTTCATTGAGCGCGAAGGCTATGACCACAGCTACTTCTTTATCGCGAGTTTTATAGAAGAGCATCTACGTTTTCACGAAAAGATTCTACGAGCAGCGTCCTGAGAAAAGAATAGGCCTAGATCGCCAGCCAGATAATTAGTCCGCAGGCGCAAGCGGTGAGCTGGCTGCGGCGGTCTGTTATGGCGAACAACACCGGGTCTTCGTCTAACTCTCCACGCCGCGCTAGCGCCCAGATACGCCACAGCAAGTACAGAAGAAGCGGGCAGATAGTCCACAGCAGCAAGGGGTTGCTGTATAGCTGTGTTGTTGCTGGCGCATTGATGTAAAACGCAAATACTGTAACGGCAATTAGGCTAGAGCCGCCGCCTATGCTGGCTAAAGTCTGCAGATTCTCCACGCCGTAACCCCTCCCTTCGATGGAAGACTTGCCCTGATTCTGTAGGTTCAGAAATTCCGTGTAGCGCTTCACCATCGCCAGCCCAAGAAATAGGAAGAACGAGAAGGCGAGCAGATAGTAGGTGGTGACCACCGAGATAGCCGCCGAACCTGCGATGATTCTCCACGTATAGAGAGACGCGAGGGTCAGCACGTCTATCAGGAATAGACTCTTCAGCAGCAAACTATACAGCGTCGTCATCAGCCAATAGGTCAGCAAGACCAGAATGAATTCGGAAGGCAGCCACAAGGCAATAAGGAATCCGAGAGCGAGCAGCAGCGGCGCGCCCAGATAGCCATAGATCAAAGACAGATCGCCAGAGGCGAAGGGTCGCTGTTTCTTTGACTGATGTTGTCGGTCGCTGTTTAGGTCGAGCATATCATTCAGCAGGTACACGCTGGACGCGACTAAACTAAAACTTAGGAAGGCGACACAAGCCTGCAACAGTAGGTTCGGTTGATTCAGTTGGTGAGAAAGAATCAGCGGAAGGAAGATCAGCGCATTCTTTAGCCATTGGTGGGGACGTATAGCCTGCCAGAATTTTTTCAACGTCGACTGCGGCTCGTCGAAGTGCAGAATGTTCTCGCTATCGTGTTGCAGGCTTGCAGCGAGAGACTTCTTGCAGTTGACGAGAATGACCTCGCTGGCCTCCAACCATACAGCGATATCGGCTTTCGAATTTCCCGCGTAAACGAACCCACCTGCTGGGTCTAACTGCAGTATCCTAGTAACCTTGTTCTTCGACTTTAGATTGTGATCTTCGTCGCTACCCATGGCATCGATGAATAGTCCCAGGTGATCGCTCACCTGTCTAACTGGCAATTGGCTAGATGCCGAGATAAGTACGATGTTGCGACCGAGTTCCACTTCTTCTTTTAGATAGGCATGAAACTCCGTGTTAAGCGGCAATAACTCTACAGGGATGTGAACGCGTTTCGATAGTTCATGTTTCAGATTCGCCTTTCCCTTGAGTAACCAAACTGGAATCAACAGCGCTAGGAAAATGTTTTTCTTAAGCAGTAATAGGATCGACTCGAACAGCAGGTCCGTCTTGATGACGGTGCCATCGAGATCGACATACAGTGTTGCTTGGGAGAGTGAATTTGACACGTTGGGCCTGAGTGCTTCTCTATTTAGAATTTTAGTCGCTTGAAAACGAACTCAGGGATTACGCCAACCACAAACATAATAATTCGCCAGTAGCCTGGTGCGTAGACGGTGTGACTGCCGCGCCGAATACTTTTTACTATTTTCTCTGCGACGCGTTCCGGGCTAGACCACAATGGACCTTTTGGAAACTGCGCGGTCATTGGCGAATCCACAAGGCCGGGTCGTATATCAACTATATGTATGTTGTACGGCAATAGTTTGCCCCGCAGACCCTGCAGATAGGTTGAAACAAGCGACTTCGCGGCGCCGTAGACGAAGTTAGGCTGCCGGCCCCTGTCACCTGCAACGGAGGTTATGACGGCGATAGTTCCTTGCTGTTGTTCAATGAACTTAGGAGCGAGCTCGGTTAGCAAAGAGATCACGCTAATTCCATTTGTGTTTATTTCTTTCTGTGCTTGCTTGAAGTTTTTCTCGACCTTGTCTTGGTCCGGTAGCGAGCCATGGCAAATGAGTGCTATGTCGACGCCGCCTAGTTCAGTGAACGCGGCGTCTAGGATTTTTTCATGTTCCTTAAATTTGTTGAGATCAAGTACGCTGTGGCTTACCTTTGAGGCGCCGCGCACAGTTAAGTCGCTGGCGAGCAACTCTAGCTGGTCTTCTCTGCGTGCGATCAGATGCAAGGAGCAACCTTGCTCTGCGTAGTTTCTGGCGGCAGCCTTCGCTATTGCCGATGTCGCTCCAATGATAAGAACCTTCATGGCGTCAATCCCAGTCTGTTTGATTGTAGCGACGTAAAACAATTGTCTGGATCATATTTTTTCTTGATGGCCATAAACCTTTCCCAATTTGGATAACTCGCCTTAAACACTTCCTCACTCATGCGAGCATCTTTGGCGAGATAGAGTCTACCATCGTGGGCTAGTACGATCCGATCCAATTCCTCTAGTAGCGCGAACAGGGCGGCTTCATTCTTGAAGTCTAGAGTCAGCGTATACCCTGATTCGGGGAAAGACAGTAGGTTCTCGTTTGCCTCGCCGAATTTTTTTAGGACTGTTAGAAAGGAGCCCTTACCGTTCTCAGAGGCTTTCTCTAGAACAGATGTTATACCTTCAAATGCACTCTCGCTTGGCATGACAAACTGATACTGCAGAAAACCGTTCGACCCATATAGACGATTCCAATTCGCGATGCCATCGAGGGGAAAGAAATAGTCATCGCAGCTTAAAGTAGCGCTGCTCTTCTTTCTTTTCTGCAGAGCAAAGTAGCTCGAATTAAAAACGGACATTGTCGTCTTGTTGAGAAGAAATGATGGCGTGGAAAAGGGAACGCCTAGGCCTGACCGCTCTCGATACATCGTGTCAGTTTTCCTGTTCTTGGCTGCGGCGTGATCACCTAAGTACAGAACAGAGCGTCCTAGATTCTTGCCTGTAGCCAGACAGTCCAGCCAAGCAACTGAGTATTTGCTGTCTGCATTCTCTTCTATGTGTTCGAAACATTCCTTCAGGTTTCTGGCTACGACGCTTTTCTGATTAATGTAGCTACTAGGAATAGAGGCGAGGGACAGACAGGCCTCGACGATGACGCCAGTGAGTCCCATGCCTCCGCAGGTCGCCCGAAACAACTCAACATTCTCTTGCTCGCTACAGCTCATCAACTCTCCCGATGCAAGCACAATGCTTATCTGCTTCACGTGTGCGCAGAAACTACCGTCTAGGTGGTGATTCTTGCCGTGGACGTCGGCTGCAATGGCGCCGCCTACACTTACGGCTTTTGTTCCAGGTAGCACAGGGAGAAAGAGGCTGCGAGGGATGCAGACTTTGAGTATGTCCCCCAGCGTTACGCCGGAGCCGCAGCGAAGAGTTTGCTGTTGTTCATCGAGTTCGAGGAAGTTATCTAAAAACCGGCTGCTGACTAATTGCTCAGACAGCGCGCTATCACCATAGCTGCGCCCGGAGCCGCGACCAATGCACGAGGCTGACTTCTTCTGGGACGAGACAAATTTCTGCAGAGCTTGCGAATCCGCAGGCTGAATTAATTCTGCTGTCGTCTTGGGGTAACGCCCCCAGCCCATGACTTCCATTAAACTGATCCTGTAGCCCTCAGGCCTGCCGCGCGAATACATAGCGCTTATCAAGCTGATACTTTACACCATATCCGATGGACAATCCGATGGCAGCGCCCATATAACGGGCGATCTTGCCTCCAATAAAGGCGTCGAAGCCGAGTTCGAAGCCCCAGAATATAGCCGTAGTAGCGATGCCAGTGAGTCCGTACAGGGTAAACTTTCCTAGATCCTCGCGGTGGGATGCGGTGATGAACTGGAAGATATATTTCTTATCGAGCAGATACTTAGTCACTAGCCCTACTAAAGTACCGAACGCCATTGCTAGGTAGATTGTGTAAGCGCCATCGTAAGTTCGAACCACTACTTCCTGCGCTGATAGGTTCAACACTGTGGCGAGAACGGCGAATAGACTGTATTTGAGAGCAATTGTCATTGGTTGAAGCTGTATTAGGTGGTAACGGTAGTAGTTGTCTGTTGGAGTTTATCGGCCTGAATTGAAAGACTGTTATGCTCGAGACACAGGCTACACGTATAATTTCTCTTTTCGCAAATTCCTTTAGAAGGCTCTATGACGGATATTCTACTTTTTACGCAGGCTCTCGCTCGAGATGCCGGCAAGCTGGTTGCTGACGAGCGTGCCAACGCAGCACTAACTCATGAATATAAAAACGGTGATGAGTTAGTCACGAACGCGGATATCAAAGCCGATGAATTTATCTGCGCGGCTATCAACCGGCAATTTCCAGAGCATCAAATTCTCTCGGAAGAATCCTCACCGGATCTGGGTGCGGTTCAAAAAATCACTACTCCCCTGTGGATCATCGACCCTATCGACGGCACGGTAAATTTCGCACACGGGCACAACCATTCCGCAATCTCCATAGCCTATGTAGAAGATGCCCAGACCAAGGTGGGCGTAGTCTATAACCCATTCAGCGAAGAGATGTTCTGTTCGGAGCTGGGTAAGGGAGCCTCTCTTAACGGCAGGCCTATTTCAGTGTCTAGCGAGACCGAGCTCAGGCGTTCTTTGATCGCCACCGGTTTTCCCTATGACAAATCAACTCTGGCTCCAATGATCCCCAGGTTGCACGCCGTGTTAGCTAACTGTGCAGACATCCGTCGCATTGGCTCGGCGGCGCTAGATATTTGTTTCTTGGCGATGGGTAGGCTGGAGGGTTACTACGAAAGCCTCAGCATCTGGGACTTCGCCGCTGCTCGTTTGATAGCTCAAGAGGCTGGCGCGCAGTGTGGTCACTTCAGCGAGGTGCCAGCTGGTATCGATCCACAGTTCTATGATCGCGACATCCTAATCGCCAATCCGGCTATCTATCCTCTGCTGCGTGCACTCCTACAAGAGGTGGATAAGGCCTGATATTGGGCGGAAAGTGGTTGATAAGGCTATCAATTTACTCGATGAAGCGAATGGGTTTTCGTTGACTGAAATTGGCTTAGTTCGTAGAGTAGGGCTTATGTTCGGCGCTATATTTGTCGCCGCGCAATCTCGAAGCGCAAATCCCTTATACCATGCGGCCTTCAGAGATAACTGATAAGTAAAAGTTGAGGAGAAAACTTGTGAAGAACGTCAATCTATTAAAGGCAGCCGTCACGTCGCTTCTGTTGATGCCTGCTCTAAGTAGCGCAGCCGACAGAGTGGGTGATTTTTCACTCCTAGACGCAGATGGCTACCACCACAGCATGAGCTGGTACGACGACCATAAGGTGGTTGCTCTGTTGGTGCAGGCTAACGACAGCCAGGCCGCAGCAGATGCAGTGCCAGCGTTCGATGCCTTGAAGGCTAAGTACGACAGCCAAGGTGTTGAGTTCATGATGATCAACCCTATGGGAAAAGGCAATCGCAGCGCTGTGCAGGCCAAGGCAGCTGACTACGGTGTCGAAATCCCAATCTTGATGGACGATGCACGGGTAATCTCCGAAGCATTGGGCATAGAGCGAGCCGGTGAGGTACTTCTGTATAACCCACGCTCCTTCATGGTTGAGTACCAAGGCAGCGTTGCTGCTTCAGAGAAGGCCATTCAAGAGATTTTAGCGGGCGAGGAAGTAAGCAGCGCTTTGGTGGCGACCAGTGGTCCCACAATTAGCTATGAAACTACTGCCGTGCCTTCCTACGTAGCAGATATTGCGCCGATACTTGCAGATAACTGTGCGACTTGTCATCGCGAGGGCGGCATCGCTCCTTTCGCAATGGACAGCCACACAATGGTCCAAGGTTGGTCGCCAATGATTCGCGAGGTCTTGATGACTAAGCGCATGCCACCGGGTCAGATCGATGGCCATATCGGTGAGTTCATCAACGATCGATTGATCACTGATGAAGAAGTGCGAAATGTAATCGCATGGGCCGATGCAGGTGCGCCGAAAGATGGCGATACCGATCCCCTAACAGAATTAACATGGTCAACTTCTAAGTGGAGCCTTAGTGAAGAGCCTGATTACATCATCAAGGTGCCTTCACAGCAGGTTCCTGCGACTGGCGTATTAGAGTACAGAGACGTTGCGGTGACGATCGATCTCGACGGTAAGGATCGCTGGGTTCGCGGCAGTGAGTACATCCCGGGTGATCGTACTGTATTGCATCACACCATTAATGCTCTGAACTATCCTGAAGAAATTGGTCAGCGACTGGGAGCACTAGGAAGCAACAATCCTGACAAGGCGAGCATCACCGCCTATATTCCAGGTGGCACCGCGGCATTCAATCCTCCAAACACTGGCGGCTTGTTGAAAGACGGTTCTGTCTTGAATCTTAATCTTCACTACACTACCAATGGTCGTGAGACTGTCGATGAAAGTGAGATTGGATTGTGGTTCTACCCAGAGGGTGAAATTCCTGAGGAAAGAATGTCAGGTCGATGCGCATGTATCTTCCCAAACACATGGACGAATATTCCATCGAACGATCCTGCCTTCGAGCAGACAGCGACGATAACCATTGGCAAAGATGCCAACATCCATAGCTTCTTGCCGCACATGCATTTCCGTGGCAAGTACATGCGCTTCTATGCCGACTACCCAGACGGTTCAAGTGAAGAGCTAATCAATATTGCCGCATACAACTATGCATGGCAGATGAGTTACACCTATGCAGAGCCGAAGTTTGTACCAGCGGGTACTAAGATTACGGCGGTAGGTGCGTTTGATAATTCGGCGCAGAATCCTGCGAACCCAGATCCGGAGCGCACGGTTCCTTGGGGGCAGCAGAGCTGGGACGAGATGTTTTTCGGAGCAGTGCAGTGGAAAAACATCGACCAAGGCGGACAGTAGTCCACGTTAGTTAACTTGGTTGTAGATCAAAGCCCGGTCACTTAGGTGACCGGGCTTTTTTGTGGGTGGACGCAGCGCAGCAGAGACAGAATTGCGGCGTTAAAATTTTTTTCAGGTTCGTTGTTTACACACGTAAACGTCTCGCCGGAGAAAAATTTTGCCTTGCACTTCAGCCTCTGCTGCGCTGCTCGAGATCGTGGGGCGTGCACGGCTGCTGGGGTGGTTGCTCGGTTTGGGGGTGTGGTTGGGTTGAGTGCTATTGATAAGTGCGAATAGGGTGGCATACTGCCAATAAGTTAGAAGTAAACATTGGGGACTTCGTGAATACTTATTCTGTTACAAACAAGATCAGAATTCAGTTACTAGTAAATCTCATGATTTTGGCTGGTCTTATCGCGTTCTCGAAATCGGCGTGGGGGCAAACAGCTAGTGCCGTTCAAGCTGCGCAGAATGATTCGGGCATTATCACTGTATCTGCTCGAGGTACCGTTAGTTCCAATCTTGGTCGAAATGAAAATGAGCTGCTAGGAATCGTCGCTCCTGAGTATCCTGTGAGAGCGCTGCAACGCAGCATTGATGGCTGGGTTCTTGTCAGTTTCTCTGTGAAGGAAGACGGTAAGGTAGATGCAGAGTCTATAGTGGTTGTTGATTCGGAGCCGTCAGGTATTTTTGAGAGGGCATCAATCGGCTCTGCTTCGCAGTTTGAATTTCGGCCGAGGCTAGTGGATGGAACCGCAGTCGGAGTTAACGGACTGCAGTATGTTTTTTCATATCTAATGGATGAAAGAGTTTCGGTAGCCCTGCCTAGAGATTCGCGAAATCGCGACTACCTGCCCCTTAATTACATCACCCCCAATTATCCGTTGGCTGCTCTTGAGGAAAACATCGAGGGATATGTTCTGCTTGAATTTACAGTTACCAAAGATGGCCTGCCTAGAGGTATCGTTATTCTAGATCGTTCGCCTAGTAATATTTTTAATGCGTCGGCAGTCAATGCAGCTGAACGGTTTCGCTTCGACCCCAGAATCGTGGATGGTGAGCCAGTAGAAGCCGAAGGCGCACAATACCTATTTAGCTTTGAGCGGGATGATTAATGCTTGAAAAGCCGGTGATGGAATCAGCCTGTCACAAGTTTAGCGGTTTTGAATTTGTTGTCGAATCTTCGAAGAATTGTTGGTAAGTAGAACAAGTCCAGCAGCAGTGCGAGCACTACGATGGGAACCAATAGCTTCGCCGCCTGTTGAAAATAGATGGTGTTGGCGCCGATGAGAATAGTGGTGCCCAAAGCCAAGACGATGGTTGTGATGGACAGTGCCGGCCCTGCGGTCTTAATTGCATAGTCGATGGACTCGGTCTTCTCTACGCCGGCACGTCTTTTCTCTAGGTAGTGGCTCAGCAGGTGGACGGTATCATCGACTACCAGTCCTATGCTGATACTGAATAGCATCATCACGAAGGGGTCTAGCTGCCCCACGAACAAGGCCCAGAAGCCGAATACCATAGTGGCCGGCAGTAGGTTGGGAATGATGCTTAACATGCCGAAATAGAAGCTGCGCATTCCTATGATGAGGCTGATAGTAATCAGTAGCAGACTAATCGAGTAACCCTGCAGTAGCTCTATAGTCACCAATTCATCCATGCGCGAGAACAACAGTATGCCGCTGCCATGGAGTAGTTCTGCCTCAGGAAAGTCTTGCTGGAATTTTTCTGTCACTCTTTGATCAAAATCGATCAGCTCTTGATTCGACATGGGAACGGCGTTGATGAATAAATTAATCATCGAGAAGTCGGTGCTTACAAAACTGAACAAGGGAAAGTCATCGCTCTGTATAAGCGCGTAGGCGAGTAAATAATTCGCTACGGTATCGAAGTCATCGGGAACAATATTGAATGCTTCATCGTGATCGTTCTGCACGCGATGAATCGTCTTTACAACATCCACAACACTCGCGGACGACTCGACTTCATTCTGTTCGTTCAGCCAAAACCCAAAAGCTTCGACTCTGCGCAGGAAGTCTGGTTCGATGGCGGACCATTCGGCCTGAATATCGATGCCGTAGTTCAGAGCAGGGCCGCGATTGTAATGACCGCTCACTTCGTCGTAGAACTGTTTGATATCGCTGTCGGCGGCAATAAAGTCGAGGCGATTAAAGTCTGTCTCGTTCAGCGGCAGTAGAGCAAAGGTGGAAATCGCTAAGAACGTGCAGCCCCAAAAAATTGGCTTATCTCTGCGTAGCGTAAATTCACTGACTTTCTTCAGAGTATCTTCCATGAAGGAGACGCCAGTGCTGGCGATCACTTCCCGTTGCGATGTCATCCATATCAGTACCGCTGGTAACAGAAGTAGTGTCAGTAGATAGGCGAATACGATACCTAGTGCAACTATCTGTCCGAAGTCCTGGATCGCGGGTGAGGAGCACATATTCAGCGATGAGAAACCGATCGCCGTGGTGAGTGCGGCAAGTGAGACCGGCTGAAAATTGTGCGAGATACTCTCGTGCATAGCATCGATCTTCGCGGTGCCTCTATGCATTGCCTGTTTATAGATAGAAATAATGTGCACACTATTAGCCACCGCCACAATCACCAGAACCAGTGGCGCAATGATTGAGATGCTGTTGAACGAGAAGCCCAGATAGCCGAGGGTGCCTATGGTGCAGAGCAGGGTGAATAACACGTGGGTCAAGATGCAGATGCCCAGCGTTGCCGATCTAAAGCAGTAACAGATGGCGAGAACACAGGCCAGAATCACAAAAGGCATGAGGTTGGTTAGGTCATCTACCATCGCCTGCTGGCTCGACTGTTCCAACATCACGTCACTGTTCGCGAGTATCGTTACATCGGGGTGGCGGCTACGAAGTTCGTCGCGAAGCAGTAGCGCAGCATCGGCTATATCTAGACGATCGTCATCAGAGATGCCTGCGGAATTCATGGTGATAATCGCGAAGGTGAGTGCGGCATCATCGGACAGAAGATTTGCTGTGAGCAGTCTGTCGGCTAAAGCGGCATTGGCAACCTCACTTAGGTCTTCTTCTGAATAGCTGCGCAGAGTCTTGATAAAGAGTTTGCTCTGGGTCTCGGGTGACACATAGTCGAGAATCGTTGTTAGTCGATTAGCGAAGGGCATAGCCGAATAGCTGCCTTTCAAATCGGCAATAGCCGCGAGCAGTTCCTTATTGAACACCGTGTCCGAGTCGTCCGCTACGAACGCGAAGCGTACCTCTAGTGGAGAAGGGAACGCTTCATCCATCAAGAACAGTTCGTCGAGATAGGGATCACTTTCGGTGAGCAAAGCCTCTAGCGAGGTATCGAAACTGGTGCGGATAATACCCGTGGCTAACAACAAACTAATAATGACGGACAGCACCGTTAATAGTTTGCGGTTCACAATTGTAAAATCAGCAACCCGCCTTGAGAACGACTTCATGCTTTGATTGCTTAAAACGTCTGACATACTCGAAATAGTTCCTAGGTGTTCTTACAGTGTTCCATCCAGCTTTTCACGCCGTGACTAAGAAACTTCTGCCTATGCAAAATAAAATAGAATTTCCTGGTCCAGTTTCTATGAGGGCAGGCAAGTGGCACTAGCGAGCCACGCTTAAATGCTTCTTCTAAGGTAATCTTCGAGAGGCACCCTATGCCAAGTCCTGCTTCGACTGCACGCTTTATACCCTCTGTGTGCTGCAACTCCAACCTCAAATTCAGATTAGAGAGGATTCCCGTCATGGCGCGATCGAATGCCTGACGCGTTCCCGAACCTTGCTCCCGTACTATCCAGTCCGCCGACAACAGATCCTCGTCCTGAAGTTCCCCTTGTGAAGCCAACGGATGGGTGGGGGCGCAGAATAGAGCAAGTTCATCTTCGCGCCAGTAGCTTACATCTAGGTCGGCTTCTTGTAGCTCGCCTTCAATTAGGCCGATGTCCAACTCGAAATTTCTGACCTTGGCAGCAATAGATGCAGTGTTCTCCACGTTCAAATGTACTTTCGCTGTCGGGTGCTCCTTCATGAACGCCGCCATGATTCCGATTGCGAGATAGTTGCCAATGGTGAGCGTCGCTCCCACCTTTAGCTCGCCGATGTCACTGGCTCCGATTAAGGAGTTCTCAAGCTCGGTGGCCCCTGCGATCAGTGCCTCCGCCTTCGGGCGCAGGGCAATGCCTTGTTCGTTCAGCTTTAGGCGCTTGCCTATTCTATCAAACAGACGCAAGTCGAAACGGTGTTCCAGCTCTTTTAGTGCGGTGCTCGCGGCGGACTGGGACATGGCGAGTTCGTCGGCAGCCAGGCTGACGTTCTCAAAGCTGGCTACGGCCAGAAACACTTGTAGCTGTTTCAGAGTAAATCGCATCGGTTTCTCACTATATATCTACAAAATAGATAAATATTATATAAATTATCAGCTTTACAGATATGGTAGATGAGTCCTACACTGCGCGCAATATGTTAGTGGTCCTTTTACTTCCTAAACGGGCCTTTAAAGTCTCAGGAGCGAGCAGTGGCAAATCTTTCTACCCAAAGCGTTACGGATGTCCATCATTGGAACGATTCCCTCTTTAGTTTCAAGACAACGCGAGATCGCTCGCTGAAATTTGAGAACGGACACTTCCTGATGCTCGGCATAGAAGTTGAGGGCAAGCCCCTGATGCGCGCCTATAGTATCGCTAGTCCGAACTACGATGATGAGCTGGAATTTCTAAGTATCAAGGTTGCCGATGGCGCACTCACGTCGCGCTTACAAAACATCCAGGTGGGAGACGAGGTTTTTGTCAGCAGCAAACCCACCGGCACGCTAGTAGTCGATCACCTGTTGGAGGGTAGAAACCTATATTTGATCAGCACTGGAACTGGTCTAGCCCCCTTTATTAGCATCATTCAAGATCCAGAAACCTACGAAAAATTCGATAAGGTCATCGTGACTCACGGTGTGCGCTATGCATCGGAATTGGCCTATCAGCAATTTATTCAACACGATCTGCCCAACAATGAATTCTTCGGTGCAGAGGTTAGAGAGAAGCTAATCTATTACCCAAGCGTGACTCGCGAAGACTATGGGACCCAAGGTCGTCTGACGGATGCAATGTCCACGGGCAAGTTGTTCTCCGACATTGGGCTGCCACAAGCAAACCCTGAGCACGACAGATTCATGATCTGTGGTAGCCCAAGCATGTTGAAAGATACCTGCCAGATATTGGACGGTTGGGGTTTCGAAGAGTCGCGTCAAGGCATCAAGGCGCACTATGTTATTGAGCGTGCGTTTGTTGAATAATTTCCGCGCTTAGATTCGCGCTTAGAAAAGGGCAAGGAAATAGCACTCGTCTTTGGGTATGTGCTAATTCTGTCCTTTCCCCCAAAGTACCTCGCTGCACTACTATCCTCTATGAGGGAGATGCTGTATTTTTAGAGCATCATTACTCAGGGGAGCCTACGCTTGAAAACGAAAATAGTATTACTGCTAACAAGCTGTTTCATATTTACTGGTCATTCATTCGCGCAAACTATCGAAGATGAATCTGTCGCTTGGTTACAGGAGCTGATTCAGATAGACACCATTAATCCTCCAGGCAACGAGTCCCGCGCGGTCGACTTCTACGCTGCGATATTCGAAGCGGAAGGCATCGAATACGAGACGGCGGAAAGCGCCCCCGGTCGAGGCAATATCTGGGCAAGACTCGAGGGCGGCGATCAGCCGGGCTTGATGATGCTGCAACACACCGATGTGGTTCCGGCTGATCCTGCTTATTGGACGATCGATCCTCTGTCCGGCGAGATACGCGATGGTTATATCTTGGGTCGCGGCGCGAGAGACATGAAGGGCACGGGCATCTCACAGCTTGCCGCCTTTCTGACGCTGCATCGAAGTGGACGAGCGTTGAACAGAGACGTGGTCTTTTTAGCGACTGCCGACGAAGAGGCCGGCGGTGCATTCGGCGTGGGTTGGCTTATCGACAACCGCAGAGAAATTTTCGATGGTGTCGGCCTGCTGATCAATGAAGGCGGCTCGGGTAGTCGTAACATGGATGAGATCATCTTCGGCGTTGAGGTAACGCAGAAGGTTCCAGTATGGCTGCGGCTGAAGGCAGTAGATGTGCCGGGCCACGGTTCCTCTCCAAGAACAACTAGCTCGGTAACCCGCATCGTCGATGCGCTAGGGATACTCCGTGCTAACCCATTCCCGCCGCGTATTATCGGCCCAGTGGACACCTATTTCGCCGGCATAGCATTATCTTTAGATGATGAGTGGGCGCCGGCCTATGCTGACATCAATTCAGCAATTCAAGATCCGGAATTTCTGCCAGCGTTTCAGGAATACCGCTCAGGTCATCACGCGTTAACCAGAGACACTTGTTCCATGACGCGCATGGGCGGATCTAACAAGATCAATGTGGTGCCACCCGAGGCATGGGCCGAACTGGATTGCCGTATTCTTCCCGACAGACCCGCAGAAGATTTTATCGCAGACCTTACTGAGTTGGTCGCGCCAACTGGCGTTGAGGTCGAAGTGATCATGGCATTCACGCCGGCAATCTCTTCGACTAACTCGCGCTTGTTTACAGCGATCGAAAATGTAACTCGCGAATTGTATCCAAACTCTAGAGTGTTGCCTTCGGTGAGCACCGGTTTTACCGACAGCCACTTTACCCGCGATCTAGGCATCGTGAGCTACGGTTTTAATCCGATCATTACGCGAGCGGGCGAGCCCACCGGTGTACACGGCAACGACGAGAGTGTTCCAGAGGTGGATTTTCGTCAGGGTATTACCGACATGATTGCGATCATCCGCAATGTGGTGTTTAACTAACTAGTATTAAGAGTGTTCAGAGTCTAACGGTGAGAAGTCGCTGCAGCCTTTGACAAAACGCAGACAAAAAAAGGGGACACATTGTGTCCCCTTTTTTATGCTTTGTTTTTCGACTAGCTTCGAACTATGTGTCGAAGATAGCTACCAGACAACCTTTTGAGTCTGGAATGTCATCCATGTTCACAGTGCCACCGGCAAGAACAGTGTTCAAGGCGTCCTTGAGAAAATGCTCGTCGGCATTGTTGCGCTGTGTTTCATAACCCAGCTGGTCGTTAATGGGTCCACGGTAGAGAACTTCTTTTGTGCGTGGATCAACGATGAATACCTCAGCGGTACGCTCAACGCCTAGCGCCTTAGCGAGAGCCTGGCCTTCATCCTTAATGATTGGAAAGTCGATACCAAATTCACCGGCTTCCTTGGCTATGCGCGGCAAGTTGTCCTGGATGTTTGCATTGAACATGACAAACTCAATGCCCTTGTCGGCATATTCGTCACGCACTTCTCGGTAATTTGGCAGTGCAATTCTAGCGATTGGGCAGCCAACACCCTGTACGTAGAACACGACATATTTATTGTCGGCATAAGTGTCCAGCGTATGTGTCGCGCCCAGATGATCAGTAAGTTCAAAATCTGGAATAGAGCGCAACCATTCATCGGCTAAAGCCGCGGAAGAGGCGATTAGCAGACCGCTAATTATGAAAAGTTTACGTAGCATGACAACTCCTTAATAGTAACTAGTGGATTAGACTAGTCATCGCTTAAATCCTATGTTGAGCTATTGTATCTGGCGGCTTAGGAGGAATTTTGATCCCCATCAACTAACCAAGCCAGTGCTCAAGTTGGCAATAATGGTAACAACATTCTATTTCCAATCCTACGGGGTGCGACACCATGTCACAGAAAGTTGCAGCTGCTATTCTAGCCTAATTCATGCCAAATAAACTCTATTAAAAACAATAAGTTAAAAGAGGTTTTTGGCAGGGCAATAATCAGTAACTACATTTCATGGAATCGAGTTGGATATTCGCATCAGGCTTATTTCAAAAATGGCTGGATGAGTTGCTTTATGCAGCCTCGATGGGCTATCGATCTCGCCTCTGTGACTAGGCATTCCAGCCCTATTTACGGGGCCATTGAAATCGCATAAATCAGCCGAACCGCGTATAGTTGTGCCCTGTTCACGGCCAATTTCAAGGGTGTTAAACCACGCACTATGTCCTCATCTGTTACTCGATTCTATAGCTCTCTCGTATTCACTAAGCCCTATTTGGTAATCGCTATTCTGTTGTTGCTGGTCGGCTTCTTCGGCTGGCAGGCACAGAATTTTCGTCTGGATGCCTCTGCCGACTCCCTGCTATTGGAAGACGATCCAGATCTCGAGTTCTCCCGCGAAATAAATGTTCGCTACGGTATTCGCGAGGCGGTCACTATTGCCTATACGCCTAACGGTGATTTGTTTAGCAGGGAAGAGCTAAACAAGCTCGGCGCATTGCGAGAGGATTTGCTCGCCATTAATCGCGTTGAATCGGTGGATAGCATTCTCAATGTGCCTATTTTTGAAGACACGCCACTCACCGGAATTTCAGAAGATTACCTAACGCTAGCGAACCAAGATATAGATCTGGTCGCGGCGCGAGAAGAGGTTACCAGTAGTCCAGTTTTCAGAAATGCTGTCATCAGTCCTGACGGGAAAACTGCGGGCATGTTGGTAAGCTTCGCCATCGATGAGACGGCGCGGGATTTGATAGGTCGACGCACCGAGCTGCGCAACAAGGCGCGTGGCGAAGAACTCTCCCAAGATGAAGTCGATGAATTGCTGCAGATAGAATCGGACTACGCAGTACACAGTGTTCTGGCCGCCGATCGTCAGCACGAGATTATCGGCGTGGTCCGCGCAACACTCGAGCGTTATCGCGAGGGCGCACAGATCTATCTTGGCGGCGCGCCGATGATTGCCGATGACCTGGTAACTTTCGTGCAGGGAGACTTAAGTAGTTTCAGCTTCGCGGTAGTACTTCTTATTATTTTTGCGCTCGGCCTCATTTTTCGGAAAGTACGCTGGGTGGCTTTGCCTCTGGCATGCTGTGCCGTGGCAGGCGTCATCATGGTGGGCATACTGGGCTTAATGGATTGGCGTGTAACAGTTGTGTCTTCCAACTTCATTTCACTGCTGTTGATAATTACTATCTCCCTTACTGTGCATCTAACGGTGCGCTATAGAGAGTTAAGAGCAACTCGGCACTATAGCAATCACGATAAGTTGCTTCGCCATTCGGTGCTCAGTATGTTCAGGCCTTGTCTTTATACAGCGCTAACTACGGCTGTGGCGTTTGGCTCGCTGATTGTCAGTGGCATTCTCCCGATCATTACCTTCGGTTGGATGATGATGATGGGAGTGGCGACGGCGCTGCTAGTCGCGTTCACACTTTTCCCTGCGATTCTCAGTATTATTAAGCGAGACGAATCTAAGCTCTCGTCAAACCTACGCCTTAATCTGACTACTGCTCTAGCCGATGCAACTGCGAAGCTAGATAGCAAAATCTTATATATCTATCTTGGTGTAGCGCTTCTTAGTGGCATCGGGCTCTCACAGATTCGCGTTGAAAACAGCTTCATCGATTACTTTCGCGAGAGTACTGAAATTTATCAGGGTATGTCGCTGTTCGATGAGAAGCTCGGCGGAACCCTATCCTTTGACGTCGTAGTTAACCTGCCAGCGGCGGAAGACGATTTTGATGGAGGCTTCGACGACGGCTTTGGATTCGGCGATAGCGACGATGGCAATGACGATGCCTACTGGTTTACCGCGCCGAAGATGGAGCAGGTCAAAGCCATTCATCAATACCTGGACAACGATCCACAGACCGGCAAGGTGCTTTCTTTCGGCGCAGTCATAGAACTTGCTGAACAACTGAACGACGATCAGCCCATAGATGGACTGCTATGGGCGGTGCTCTATAACCGCATTCCAGAAACCTTAAAGAACACGGTGCTGAATCCGTTCATATCGATCGACGATAACCAGATTCGATTCAACGTACGAGTAATCGAATCCGCAGAAAACCTAAATCGGAATGAGTTGCTACAACGCATCGAGGCAGGTATCGAATCGGAATTTGGGTTCGTCGATGAAGATGTTCGTCTGACTGGCATACTTGTCATGTACAACAATGTTCTGCAAAGCTTGTTCCAGTCGCAGATACTCACGTTGGGTGTTGTGATGCTGGCGATTATGCTGATGTTCCTAGTCTTGTTTAGATCCTTCATGATTGCGCTAATTTGTATTATTCCTAACGCGATCGCCGCGGCCTTCGTGCTGGGCATAATGGGTTGGGTAGGCATTCCATTGGATATTATGACGATTACCATCGCCTCAATATCAGTTGGCATCGGTGTCGATAATACAATCCATTACATGCATCGTTTTAAACGCGAATTCCCGCGCATTGGAAACTACCATGACACGATGTACTTCTGTCACAACAGCATCGGTCGGGCTATGTACTTCACGTCCATGACGATTGTGGCGGGATTCTCGATTCTGGCTCTGTCTAATTTTATTCCCACCATCGTGTTCGGTTTGTTGACCAGCCTTGCGATGCTGGTTGCGCTAGTCGGTTCGCTTACCTTGTTGCCGCAGCTACTGGCGACCTTCAAGCCTCTTGGCCCAGAGACAGCTCCTGAAACAGCCGCGGTTATAGAAGGGTCCACATAGCCCAAATTTTGCTAATTTGCGGCTAAAGTGTGAGCATGACGATAGACTGATTCACAGCGCTAGGTAGAATTAGCCAACTCCCAGAAAATTAAGGACTGTTAGTGGTTCGTGTACTGATTTACTTAACCGCATTAGTGGCCCTGCTCGCCTGTAGCGAAGAACAGCCGGTCGAATCCGAATTGGCGGATACGGCTCTCGTGCAAGCTTTCATGAATGATGCCTCGGCACTCGCTAGAGGGCAGGCTATATTCGATGGCTCCTGCGCTAGCTTCTGTCACACCATGGAGCCTGAAGAGGAGCTCGACGCTTCGTTTCTCTTCGATTGCCAATGGAATCATGGCTCCAATGATCAGGATCTCTTCAATACGATCACGAAAGGTGTAATCGGCACACGCATGGTGGGCTTCGGATCAAATTTTCCAGAGGGCGATGACGATCTATGGAAAGTGATCGCCTATCTACGCAGCAACCAACAAGCCTGTTAGAATCTAGCCTTCGTAACACGCTCAACTAAATAAATTGATGGTTTTTTTAGCATTACCCAAACGAGGTTTTTAATGGAAGTGAATTCTCCCGAAGCAGACAAGAAGCAAGATAAATCATCCGGAAAGTCGGGGTTCATTGACGAGAAGTTATTTAAGTCACGCGCCATCACAATCTTTGGTGAGATCAATGACAAGCTTGCTCAAAGTGTCACCGAGAAATTACTGGCGCTAGCGGCAGACAGTGACGAGCCGATCTCAATCTACGTCAGTTCGCCAGGCGGGCACGTTGAATCTGGTGACGTAGTCTATGACATGATCAAGTTCATCAAGCCCACCGTTAAGGTTATCGGCACCGGTTGGGTTGCTAGCGCAGCGACGACCATCTATCTGGCGGCGGAAAAGGAGAATCGTTTCTCCTTACCGAATACCCGTTTCCTAGTCCATCAGCCATCGGGCGGCTCACGCGGTGATGCGACGGATATCGCTATTCAGGCTCAGGAAATAGTAAAGATGCGTGCGCGTATCAATCAGCTAATTGCAGATGAAACGGGTCAGTCGCTGGAGCGAGTAGCTCAAGATACTGATCGAGATTTCTGGATGAGTGCTCAAGAAGCGATCGACTACGGTATCGTGAACAAGATCGTAATATCGGTAACTGAAATATAACGCCTAGTTTTCGGCGTTCTCTGCAATCTTTCTAAAGACCGCTTGGCGGTCTTTAGTTAGCATGCATACCACCATGAAGTCAGGCAGACAGGTCGCCGCAAAGGCGACAGCGGTATTTGGATCCACAAGTTCTGCCTGAATCGTACCTGCCACACCGGCGTACTCGATCTCCACAGTCACCACGTTGCCTTCGACTTTTCCATTCTCGCTGCTCCATTCGAAGCCCAGTGATTCTATCTGCTGCACCTTAAATTCTTCGTTCTCGATTGCGACGGCAATACTGAATAGAGTGCCTTCGACAACCCATAAGCCATTCCAGTGCATGGATAGATCTTCTTGGGCGTTCGCGTTCGCGAGCAAAGAAGCTGTAAAGGCGATTGACAAGAATCTGCATAGGAAGTGTTTAAGCAAGGCTGACTCCAACTCCAAAGAGTTCTCCGTGATAGAGACCTATGACTACGTATAGCCCTAGACCGACCAAGAGAGAAATAATATCCCAAATAAATTCAGGGGATTTCGATTCGACGTTGTTGCGTAGGGTGAAAATTTTCAAACTCGACCAGACTGCAAAACTACCAAACAAGAGCATCGATGCTAGATCGCCATTAGCCCAAAGATGGGAGAGGCTCCATAGCAGAATGCCGACCAGCATAGGATTGCGCAACAATGTACGCAGATAGGATAGTGGCACGTTACCCGCAACGACGCAGATCAAGGCAGGAATCATCAACATCAGACTCAGCGAGCGCAGCTCATAAATGGGCTGCCAGATCATCTGAAACGGTGCCAGTGATTTACCCCATATGATCAGTCCAAGACCCGCTAAAGAAACCAGACTGTACAGGCCCATATAGGCGCCCTCGGAGGGTAGAGCGTCTTTCAATGGTTGCCGCAGGCCAAATTCCCGCAATAAATGGGGCGTAAAAAATAGCATTAACCCCAGAACTAATATGCCCATGTTTCACCTCAGCTAGATAGGGCAAGTGTAGCACGGCTTTATTTCCTTTAAAGGCGTGCGTATGTAGGAGAAGCCCGATATACATAGCTGCGCACGCAGTTGCCCAGGTCCTCCCCTAGAAGCTTTCTTTGTCTATTGATATCAATAGAGCATTGACAGATTAATTAATTAATCGTTTAATTAAATATTACTCCGGTAAGAGATCAGACAATGAAGCAATCGACTAGCAATAGCGGCGCGCTAGGCAGGCCAGCAGGTAGGAACTCGGAAAAAGTCCGCAGGGATCTGCTAGGAGCGGCCCGTGACCTCTTTCTAAAGAGAGACTTTAAGGCGGTATCCCTGCGGGAGATAGCCAGCAGCGCCGGTGTGAATGGCGCTATGGTGAACTACTATTTTGGCGGCAAGAAGGGGCTGTATCTGGCTATGGTGGATGAGTTGTTCGATTCACTCGAGGCAAAGATGGCAAGTTTGAGTGACGGGCCGGAATTTTCAATTGCTGACTTTAGCCGTAGCTATTGTATTTTGCTTGCGGAGAATCCGTGGTGGCCAAATTTCGTGGCGCGAGAAATACTTTTTAGCGAAGGAGAAACCAAGGAAGAAGTGCTGCAACGGTTCAGTAAGTTAATCGCGCCAAAGTTGCGGCATGCGATCAGCGAAGAAGTTGAAAGTGGGAACTACCGTGAAGACCTTAGTCCGGAATTAACCATTATGTCGCTGCTGGGTATGACTATATTCCCCTTCCTCGCCGCACCAATGATTGAACGCGTCTTCGGAATGACACTTGATGAATCGATGGCGAATAAGATAGCGACGCACAACGTGAATCTATTTATGAATGGGGTCGTGAATCACCAAGTAAACCACCCAAGAGGATCAGCATCATGATCAAGTTTCGGATACTTTCTCTGCCGGCGCTGCTCCTGCTCGCAAGTTGCGAGGAGCCGCCACTGCAGGCAGTGGGGCAGTTAGAATCAGATCGCATTGAACTGGTGGCAGAGTACTCGGAAGTGATCACCGCCATTAACTTTGTAGAGGGCGATAACATTCAAGTTGGCGCTGTTGTAATAGAGCAAGACACGTCACGCGTTGACCTCAGGGTCGAGGAGGCCCAAGCAAACATTCGTCGGATCGAAGCGGTTCTCGCCGAGCAGATGAATGGCCCGCGCAAGGAAACGATCGACGCGGCAAAAGCGAATGTAAATGCAGCGCAGATCGAACGGGACTACCGTGCAAACGAAGTAGCTCGCCTCGCGGGTTTGCGGGACCGAAACCTGACGTCTATCGAATCGGTGGACTCGGCGCAGAATTTCTTAAAGGCAGCAGGCGCAAGAATTGAACTCGTCACTGCTCAGCTGGCTGAACTGGTGGCGGGAACACGACCAGAACAAATAGAGCAGACTAATGGCCAACTCGCTCAGGCGCGCGCGCAACTGGCAAGCCTGCAACTAGACAAGCAGCGCTTGCTGGTTACTTCTACAACCGGGGGCATTGTCGACTCCCTATTGTTTGAATTGGGCGAGCGGCCAAGAATCGGTGATGTTGTCGCCGTGTTACTGAGCGGTGATCAGCCCTATGCGCGTATCTATATTCCCGAGCCGATGCGTGTCCAGGTCAGGGCGGGCTCGCAATTGCAGATAGCAGTAGATGGGCTACCGGGCACGCTTACCGGCACAGTTCGGCGCATAGCATCGGAAGCCACATTCACTCCCTACTTCGCGTTGAATGAAAGAGATCGAACGCGCCTGTCCTATGTTGCAGAAGTGAATCTGCCCACCCTCCCGCAGAGACTGCCAGATGGCGTCCCTGTTCAGGCAGCTTTCTAAGCGAGTGCGACTTTCATGAGCCAAAAACAGATAGCGATCACGGCGAGCGGTTTGACCATGCGGTTCGGTACCCTGGTGGCTGTAGACAATGTAGATCTGGAAATCGAGAAGGGCTCTATCTATGGCTTCTTAGGTCCAAATGGCTCTGGCAAATCAACCACAATAAGAATGTTATGTGGGCTGCTTACACCTAGTTCGGGTTCGGCGGCTGTGATGGGAATGGACACAAGAAAAGAATCGGAATCGTTGAAGCAGAAAATTGGTTACATGACGCAACGTTTCTCTCTGTATGAAGATCTAACTGTAAAAGAAAATTTGCAGTTCATCAGTGAGATCTACGCTGTCCCGCGAAAAGAGCGCAAGCGTCGAGTGATTGAATTGTTAGATTTGTTCAAGCTGACAGACAGAGAAAAGCAGCGCTCCGGCACGCTCAGCGGCGGTCAGAAGCAACGCCTTGCCCTAGCCGCAGCCACACTGCATAAACCGGAGATCTTGTTTCTGGACGAGCCCACTAGTGCGGTGGATCCACAGAACCGTCGTGATTTTTGGGAGGCTCTGTTCGAACTCGCCGAGCAGGGCACAACAATTTTGGTGTCTACGCATTACATGGATGAGGCGGCGCGCTGCCATAGGCTCGCCATTCTAGATGAAGGAGTGAAGGTTGCCGACGGTTCACCTCGAGAGCTGGGGGAATCGATTTCTTCTCACGTTGTTGAGATCGAAGCTGATGATCCGAACAGGGCGCGACTTTGCTTGATGGAGAAGAATGAGATCGGCAGCATTACCCAGCTTGGCATCAAACTGCGGGTAATGCTTCCAAAGACGATTAGTGACCCCGTAGAGCTAATTAATAAACATCTACGGGAGGCAAACATAGAGGCGAAAACTGAACAGGTATTTCCGGACTTAGAGGACATCTTCGTCTCTGTCACACAGCAACGTCGCAAGGACGAAAGTGTGGAAGCCGCAGCATGAAATCACTCGTCCGTATATTCGCCATTATGCGAAAAGAGTTCTTACAGATGAGTCGTGATCGACTCACCTTCGGAATGATTGTGGGTATCCCGCTTATCCAATTGCTCATGTTCGGTTACGCCATCAATACCGATGTACGCAATCTGTCCGCGGCCTATGTCGATGAATCAGATACGCATATCTCACGGCAGTTCGTAGCAGACATCAGTGCCTCCCAAGTAATCATAATGAAGCAGCGAGTTGCCAGCGTCTTCGAGTTGGAACAGCTACTGGACGCCGGATTGATCTCCATCGGCATCGCCATCCCCGATGACTTTGATCGGCGTGTTTTGGAGCGAGATCGTCAGGCGGCTCAATTACTCGTAGACGGAGCAGATCCAATAATTGCTGGTGTGGCTCAACAGCTCTCTGCCATGCCTGTTCGATTTGATTCGCAGCCAAAGCAGCCACAACAGGCAGCGCTGTTGGAAGTTCGCAACTACTACAATCCGGAACGTCGTTCCGCGGTTAATATCGTTCCGGGCTTAGTGGGTGTCATTCTCACCATGACGATGGTGCTGTTTACGGCAGTTGCTATCGTTCGTGAAAAAGAGCGCGGTAACTTGGAGCTATTAATCAATACGCCAATCAAAACCCCGGAGCTAATGCTGGGTAAGATCTTTCCTTACATCTTAATTGGGCTGATCCAGTTGACGCTGATCTTGGCGCTGGGCTGGTATTTCTTTCAGGTGCCGATTCGCGGCAGCTTGATTCATGTGTTGGCGGCGGCGCTGGTTTTTATCGCGGCGAATCTATCTTTGGGGCTACTAGTCTCAACTGTCGCGACGACGCAGTTTCAAGCGATGCAGATGACATTCTTTTTCTTCTTGCCATCGATTCTGATTTCGGGATTTATGTTTCCTTTCGATGGCATGCCGGCGGCCGCCCAGAATATTGCGGAGTTTCTACCGCTCACGCATTTCAATCGTTTGATCCGTGGCATTGTCTTGCGGGGCGCTGACATTAGCTCGATGCTGGATGAGTTGTTCGCGCTCGCACTGTTTATGGTGGTGGCACTCACACTCGCGATCTTGAGGTTCAGTAAACGCTTGGACTAGGAAGCTGCCATAGCGATTTAGGGTCTGGTTTCGAAATACTTCTCGAGCAGATTAGCATCGTCGAAATGTTGCTCTTCAATAAAACCTGTCGCATGGGTTCCCCACTGACGCATCGCGCCAACTGAAAGGATTCCTGTTGGCCAGAGCGTGAATCGTTCGAGTCGCTCACTGCCTGCAATAAGGCCCTGATCATCGAAGAGGCTTCTAGTCCCAGCACTACTTGCTAAATTGTTTAGCAGTTCATACGGGGCCATCCCGTAGCGAATCGACTCCTGCTGATCATTCGGCGATTTCCTATCCACGCCAACGATGTAATGCTCGTTGGCAGTTAGGGTAAGAGTGAGCCGATCAGAATTAATGGCAGTGTCTAGCTGAAAGATATTCGCCGGCTCTTTTGAGTCTGGTTGTGCCTTCGCAAGCAGACTATCCGACACCACAAAATATTTGTGGTAACAGCCACAGCTGTGGATGCTGTCATAGAGCAGAACCCGTCCCTCTTCGTCTAGGGTGACGCGCCAGATAATGCTATCTACATTTCCAGAATAGAGGTCGATCAATGCTTCTGGTTTTCGTTCTGAAAACCAAATCACATAGTTGAGTTGTAAAAGTTTTCTGCCTTCGAATTGCGTCATCGATGACAGCGTGTAGACAGTCGGCTTTTCACTATTAATTTGGATTTTACCTGCGCTCCACTCGGGGGCACCGATCAGGTCATTGGCGTCCGCAGATTCGATCTGAAAATTGGGCGTGTGTTTTTCAAACAAAGAGTCGAGCTGTGGCTGCGACAAGAGCGGCAAGGCTAGTTCGTTGCTAGCGTAGGCAGCTTTCATCCACTCATCAGTAGGCCCATTTGGAGCAGCGCCGTACACATAGCTATTGCTGCGCAGGAAAGATTCCTCTTCTAAGAGCCAGCTGCGCTCATCGGCATGCAGAGCGAGAATACGTTGCTTGAGAAACGGGCGTAGCAAAGCAATTGCACCGAGAGTTTGTCTGCCATTCAGATAGTGCGCTGGAAAGTCAGTCCGCTGCACCGCAGCAAGAACAGAGTTGCGGTTCTGTTGCTGCTCAGAGTCGTTTGCGAAGTTCCGTGAGCATTCAGCCAACTGTTCCAACGAAGCGTTACTCCACGGCGTCGCGAGATTTCTATTCTCTGCTGCCCGCGTCTTGATGGCGAGTGTGGCCAGCAGCATCGTCCACTCGCGAATTTCAATATCCGATTGAACGGAGCGAGAGAGGGTATGTAAGAATCTGTTGCTGTGTAGGAGTGGATACGAGAGCAATGCTGGTGCGCCCACATTGGTGACGCCGTCTTGATCGACTAAACTGCGAAAGGCTTGAATGTCGGCAGCGCAAATGCCTAGCAATTGTTCTGGCCTAGAATTAATCTGTGCAGTGCCTGCGCGATTATTTGTTCCCTGGCATGCTGTTAAGACAAGCAAGAATACAAGGGAGGCGACTGATTGTTGTGAAAATATCTTAGACACAGGAGTCCTTGCTCGAAGTTCTATTTCAATTCGCCAAAATTTGAACAGAAAAAAACGGGCGCATCGCTGCGCCCGTTCTTCATGATGAATCTAAACCTTCGCGATCGGTGTCGAGCGCGAGAAGTCGTGATTCTTCAATGGTAGTTCTCTGACTCTTTGTCCTGTCAGGATATACAGACCGTTACTCACTGCAGCTGCCAGCGGCGGCGTAGAAGGTTCGCCTAGCCCGCCCAGTTTCTCACCAGACTCAACGATATGCACGTCGATCTCTGGCGAATCAGCCATGCGCACCATCTCGTAGTCAGGGAAGTTGTTCTGCGCGACGCGACCGTTCTCGATAGTGATCTCACCGTACAGCGCGGCAGTCAGGCCATAGATGATGCCGCTCTCTACTTGTGCCTCTACTGTGTCTGGGTTTACCGCCCATCCGCAATCTATCGCACAGGTGACTTTGTGAATCACCGGTCGATCATTCGCATCCAATGACACTTCGGCGACTTCGGCTACGATACTGCCGAAGCTTTCCTGTACGGCGATACCCAGGGCATGACCCTCCGGCAGGTTCTGACCGTAGCCCGCAGCCTCAGCTGCAACCTCAAGCACCTTGCGATGACGAGGATGCTCAGCAAGCATTTCCATGCGAAATTGATACGGGTTCTTGCCAGAGCGATGCGCTATCTCGTCGACGAAAGACTCGGTGAAGAAAGTCTGTTGTGAATGATCGACACTACGCCATGCAGCGACAGGCACGTGAGTGTCGCCATCAACATAGCCAATAGACTGGTTCGCAATAGCATACGGAATATGTGAGGCACCGGGTGTCTGCACTGGGCCGGTAAAGCGGTTATGCCAAGCTTGCACCATGCCGTTCGCATCGAAGGCAGCCTTAAAATTACTGGCAACAGCAGGACGGTAATAATCTTGCTGCATATCGTCTTCACGACTCAGTACAGTCTTCACTGGCACATTGAACTCTTTAGCAATCAATGTTGCGTGATCGATAACGTTCCAGTTGAAAGGCAGTCTTCTACCGAAGCCACCACCGAGGTAGCTATGATGAAAAACCGCGTCGTCTTCAGCTAGACCGGCAATAGAGGCGACTCGGGCTTTAATGCTCAGCGCGTCTTGTGTGCTAGTCCAGACTTCCGCCACATCATCATGAATGTGGACGGTACAGTTCATTGGCTCCATCGCCGCGTGAGCGAGATAGGGCACGGTGTAGTTGCCTTCGATGATGTCGGCGGCAGACTCTAGGGCGGCATCGGCATCACCGACTTCCATAGCTTCACTGCTGTCGTCTTCAGCGAGGCTTCGCTCGAATCCGGCGAATAGGTCTGCGCTGGATGTTGTATCCGCATCCGAAGACTCAAATTCTGACTTAACTAGCTTCAAGGCTTCCTTTGCGCGCCAGTAGCTATCGGCTACAACCGCGACGGAATCTTCTAGTTCAATGATGCGCTGCACACCGCGTCGACTGAGTACGTCGCCGGCATCAACTGAGACTAGCTTCGTCCCAAAAACCGGTGCGAAGCGGATCGCTGCATAAAGCATGTCTTCGCTGTGAGCATCGATGCCGTATTCTGCTGTGCCATCTACCTTGGCGGGAATATCTACACGGGATATAGCCTTGCCCATAATAGTAAACTGCGAAGGATCTTTAAGCGTCACGTTCTCTGGTGGCTCTAACAAGGCGGCATCGTTAGCGAGCTCGCCGTAGCTGAGTGAACGGCCGCTGGCGTTGTGTTGTACATGGCTGAGTGCAGTGTTGCATTCGTCTGCAGCTACGCCCCAACGAGTAGCGGCACACTCAATTAGCATCTGCCTTGCTGCTGCACCGGAAGTTCGCATCGAGCTCTCTCCGGTAAAACGTACTGAAGAACTACCGCCGGTAGTCTGCAGATTCATCAACTCGGCAACGCTCACAGCGCTTGCATTAACGATACCCTTAAGAAAACCTGGCAAGCCAAATTCCCCAGCGAAACCTTTCACTAGTTCACCGTTGGCAAACATGTCGATGGCTGGCGCCTGTTCGACGGTGATGTCTTCCCAGGCAGCATCGAGTTCGTCCGCGGCCATCATCGGCAGTGACGTGTGTACGCCTTGCCCCATTTCTGAGTGAGGAACATAAATGGTGATGTTGTTGTTCGGCTCAATTTTTATGAAGGAAGTAACGTAGCGTTCTTCTCCCTTCACTAACTCCGCATTTGCTCTGCGGTGCTTGCTTGGTTTGAGTGCCGAATAGCCGATGAGTACACCGCCACCGACGACTGCTGAACTAAGTAGGAAACGTCTTCTGCTAATTTTCATATTAAGTCTCCTTTATGCCACAGCCAGTGAACGAATTGCCTTGCGAACCCGCGGATAAGAACCGCAGCGACAGACGTTGGTGACGCTGCTATCGATCTCAGCATCACTAGGATTCGGATTGGTGGCCAGCAATGAAGACACTGCCATGATCATTCCGGACTGACAGTAACCGCACTGGGGCACTTGGTGGTCTATCCATGCCTGCTGTACTGCGCTCAGGTCGGGTGCGGATGGGTTCGCGCCGGCGGCAACCGAGGCGAGGCCTTCGATTGTAGTGATTTCCTGTCCTTCGACAGCACTCACTGGTAGTACGCAGCTTCTAACGGCACTACCGTTTACGTGCACAGTACAGGCACCGCAGGAGGCGATGCCGCAGCCAAATTTCGTACCTGTCATGCCTAATTCATCGCGCAGAGCCCAAAGCAAGGGCATCTCCGGTTCTATATCCAGATTTTTCTCTACACCGTTAACTTTGAAACTCGCCATGCCTAATCCCCCAGGGAATGTCCCGCAATTTTTTGTAAAAGATGTTCTTAATCTGAGTATACCAGTGCGGGAGGACCTAAGACACGGACTTGCCCCTCAGTTCGCAGAGCCTAGGGGCTAATTGGGTTATAGTCAGGGTTGAAAATTAGCAGTGGAGACTACCTCGGTCCATGGCAGCAATTCCTCCAACCGCGACTGGCGCGGGTATCGAGTTCAATTACAGTGAGCTCAAGAATGTATTCGCCGGCGCTCATGCCCCTGTGGCTCTTGCTAACCTTGTTGAAAGGCTTGGTATGCAGCGTGTGCTATTGGTGGCATCGAATAGTCTCAGTCAGGCCACCGATGACTTCACTGAGCTGCAAGCTGCGCTAGGCAGTAACTTTGCAGGCCTATTTCACAGCATCGGATCCCACACGCCACGAGCGGATGTGATGCGCGTCTTGGAAGTGGCGCGGGAAACGGATGCAGACCTGCTTGTCTCGCTAGGCGGCGGTTCAATCATAGATGCCTGTAAGGTAGTCCAGCTCGCAATCGATCAGGGTGTCGAATCCGAGGCGCAACTCATCGAATATGCGCAATATGGAGATGGTACGCGCGGTTCAAAGTATGCAGATTTCAGTCTCTTCAAGGGCGATCCGAAAATTCGCCAGGTCGCTATTCCTACAACGCTTTCCGGTGCCGAGTTTAGCAACAACGCTGGCGTATTGAACACGGAGATAGCAGCGAAGGAAGGCTATCGCGGCATCGATATTTGCCCGCATTCGATCATCTATGATCCACAGCTTAGCGTGCACACACCTCAGTGGCTTTGGCTCTCTACTGCAATCCGCTCCCTAGATCATGCCATCGAAGGTTATTGCTCTGCCGATACACATCCTTTTCTAGACGGCCATTTTCTTCATGCTATGGATTTGTTTGCCAGCTCCTTGCCCGAGTGTAAGGGTGATCCTGCAAACCTAGCCGCGAGAAGCTTGAATCAGCAGGCGGTCTGGCTGGCGTGCTGTGGTCTGGGCACTGTATCCCATGGAGCGAGTCATGGTATCGGCTATATATTAGGTAGTCTCTGTGGAGTGCCCCATGGCTATACGTCCTGTGTCATGCTGCCAGCAGTGCTCGCGTGGAATGCCAAGCAACAACCACATAGACAAAAGGCAATAAATGAGGCGCTTGGTAATATTGAACCCAGCGCTGCGGCTTCGGTAAAGGCACTAGTAGCGAGTTTGGGACTACCGACATCGCTGCGCGCTGTTGGTGTGACTATTGAACAGCTTCCAGATATTGCACAGAGGGCGGCGCAGCATCCAGTGGTAAGAAATAACCCTCGCAAGATTGATGGCGCTGATGATGTGATGGAGATACTAGAGCTTGCTTGGTGATCATAAACAAATTGTTATGAATTATAGGCGATGGCTAGTCGCACCGTTACAACTTGGTGCTTGGCTTTGTGTGTTGCTGATCTGTTTTGCAAGCGGCTCACTTTATGCACAGGAAGAGCCGGAATACGTTCGTTTTGTTCAGGGCGACGCGCAGTGGGAAGGGGAGCTACAAACCGCCATCGTGAGTTTTCAGAATGAGGCAGGCGTCCAGCTGAATCTCGTGGCGGCGGTGCATCTGGGTGAGGAAGAATATTACGAAGGATTGAACAGTTACTTCGCGACCCAGGACGCAGTTCTCTATGAGCTAGTAGCCGAGCCCGATCAAGTGCCGGTAAGAGGCGGCAGAGAATCCAGTACCTCTCTGATCGGCTTCATTCAACAGGCGATGGCGAGATTCCTGAATATTGGTTTTCAACTTGAGGAGATTGACTACACTCAGCCGAACTTTCTCCATGCGGATCTGACACCTTCGCAACTCGATGCCTTGATGGCTAGCAAGAATGAAAACTTCTTCACTATGTTTTTGAATCTGGCTATGGCGCAGATGGCAGAACAGAACGCTTCGAGCGAGGTGCCGCTTTCCTCTTTTACTATGTTGTCCCTCATGAATGCTCTGAACTCCGAGAATCAGAATGCTGCACTTAAATACCTATTTGCCGAAGAGCTCGGTCGTAGCGGGGGAGTTATGGTTGGTGAGGAGTTGGAGCAACAGCTCACAATTCTGGGGGATCGCAACAAGGCGGCGCTGCGTGTATTGGGCGAAGCATTACAGAATCCAAGTTATCGCCAGATCAGCATCTTCTATGGGGCTGCCCATATGTCGGGAATCGAGCGTGTAATCAGCACTTCAATGGGCTTTGTCCGTACTGGGGTGAGCTGGCAGGCTGCATGGATAGTGCCCTAGGCACTCCCTTAAACGATTGAATTTGCTCGCTTTACCGTATTTAGGTGACAATCAGAGCAAGCCTAGGGTTTTTCGGTTGACTAAGAGCGTATTAACCGGACAATAGGATCACCGTTTCGCAATCGGGGCATCTACTCAGTTACTAAACCTTGAGAAGATGGGGGGGCAAGAGCTGTAGCGAGCAGTACCAAGCGGTAATTCCAAGCTTCCGTTATAAAACAAATTTAAAGATCGGCATTATTTAACTAGGTGGATTTAACATGAAAAAATTATTAAGCGGATTATTGGTTTTATCTCTATCAATATTAGTTGGTTGTGCGGCCGGTGGCCCTCCTCCAGCATCAGGTGTTTGGGCTGCTACTATGGTTTCTCCATTAGGTGAGCTTCCAATTACTCTTACATTGAATGCAGATGGAAGCGGTGAGATGTCATCAGACGTATTGAATGCTCCTATTTCTGGCATCGTCTATGCTGATAACACTGCAGCTTTTACTGCGGAAATTTCAGTACAGGGACAGGAAATTGTTTTGGATTTCACCGGAACTGCTGAAGGCGATATGCTAAATGGCGAATTCGGAAGCGACTTCGGCGCGATGGCTGTTTCTGCCACACGTCAGTAAGCTTTTTAGGTTTGAAAAAAAGGGTCGCTTAGCGGCCCTTTTTTTATGCTCAAAAACTACCCCACTAGATAACGCTGAAGCGCAGCTGTTCTTCGACAAGTTCTAGGTTCTGTTTCGCATTGGGGCTGTTCGGATGTACTTCGATTAGGTTTTCGAAGGCTTGCTTCGCCTTACTCAATTCCTTTCTCTGAATAAGCACTACACCAAGCCCGGATAGAGCGCCGAAATGTCTTGGTTCAAGTTCGAGTGTCTTTTCGATATCACTAATTGAAGCGTCCAGATTTCCTAATATGTAATTCAGGGTTGCGCGCTTGTTCCAGCCTTCGGCGTAGTTAGGGAAGCTCTCAATAAGGCGGTTGAAAGCAACCATCGCTTCCGCGTAACGCTGAGCATTCATTCTCTGGGTACCTACGAGAATTAGTTGTTGTACGTCGGCGTTAGGATGCTGCAGCCAGATCTCCCATATCTGACTCTCGGTCATCTGGATGGTACGAACATTTTCTGTTTCTTGCAGCACTGCGAAGAGATCGCCTAGGCGATCATCGGTCTGGTCTGCATGCAGTAAGCTGCTTGCTAGCGAAATGGCGAAAATACCAACTAGGCGTGAAATCATCAGTTGCCTCAACGTGCAGTCACAATTCAAATAACAAGGAATTGTGAACAGGGAATTTGTGCCAGTATAGCCTTCAGTCGAAGCCGTTGGCTAGAATTGCTCAGCCGATGCCTTATGCCAATCGTCGCGATAACTATTAGGAATGTTGTCTGTGTGCAGCTGGTTCTCGATCAGGGCTTCGTATATTTCATCGAAGTTTTTCGCTCTACCCTCAAAACGACTGAATAGATCGGAAGGGGAAAGCTCGTCCGGATTGCTGAATCCCATCGCGCCACAAAGTTCTAGGAAGGCATGTACCGTTGCCTCGTGAAAATTATTTACTCGTGCGGACTTCTCTTCCACATCGACGGCTCTGGCGCGGGATGGGTTTTGCGTTGCGATACCGGTAGGGCAGTCGTTAGTGTTGCAAGCCTTCGCTTGCACACAGCCCAGCGCCATCATCATGGAGCGTGCGGCATTTACCGTATCCGCACCAACAATTATCTTCTCGAGCATGTCGAAACCGGTGGCGGTCTGGCCCGCGCTGATCAATTTGATTTGCTTACGTAAGCCCGCGCCGATTAGTACTTGGTTGATATAGTAGGTTGCCTCTATACAAGGGGTGCCGAGGCGATTGCTAAATTCCACTGGAGCTGCGCCGGTGCCACCTTCGGCACCATCGATGGTAATGAAATCCGGTAGTATCTTGGTTTCCAGCATGGCCTTCACTATGGCTAAGAACTCGGCCTTCTTTCCTAAACAGAATTTAAAGCCAACTGGTTTGCCACCGCTAAGCTTGCGCAGGCGTTGCACAAACTGCAACAGTCCCCGTGGGCTATCAAACTCAGGATGGGTAGGGGGCGAGTTAACTGTCTTGCCTACTTCTACCAACCTAATCTCCGCAATTTCTTGCGTGACCTTTGCACCAGGCAGAACGCCGCCATGAGAGGGTTTCGCGCCTTGTGACAATTTAATCTCGATCATTTTTACAACATCGTTCTCGGCGCGCTTTGCGAATGCCTCATCGTTGAACGAGCCGTCTTCATTTCGGCAACCAAAATACCCAGTGCCTATTTGCCAGATAATGTCGCCGCCGTGTGCGAGGTGATATTTGCTCATGCCTCCTTCACCGGTGTTATGGGCGAAATTTCCTAGCGCCGCTCCTTTGTTGAGTGCGGCGATTGCATTGGAGCTAAGTGCACCAAAACTCATGGCGGAGATATTGAGTCGCGATGCGCTATAGGGCTTTTGACAATCGGCGCCGCCAAACTCGACTCGAATATTTTCCTCGCTGACTTCTTTCACTGCCATGGAATGAGTCAGGCTACGATAGCCTTCGGAGACAATGTCCTGCTCCGTACCGAAGGGCAGCGTATCGTTGGCGCCTTTTGCACGTCGGTAGATAAGATTTCTGCGTTCGCGCGAGAAGGGTTTCTCTTCAACATTGTTCGCGATGAAATACTGCTGTATCTCGGGGCGAATATATTCGAGCAAATAGCGGATGTTAGCCAAGACAGGATAATTTCGTCGCAAGTTGCTGATGCCGAAAGCTAGCTCATAGCCCCCAATAACCGCCCAAGAGAGGCAGGTTATAAACGCGGCCAGTGCAATGGGTGCATCTGTCAGGTCGTTGAGAGCGAGAGAGCCGCCGCTTCCGGTAAGTAACCAGCCCGCGCAAAGAGGAAGAAGGATTAGGGTGATTAGCCAGTAAAGCTTAACTACAGGAGTCATATGTGGGTCTCGAAAGAATTGTGGGTTGTCCCTGCTCTCGAGATTATTGGCTAAATGCGATGCGGAGCTTCAGTTTGAAGCCCCGCATCCAGTCATATCAGTTCAAGCACAGGTCTAAAAGTTTAGCACTAGAGTAATAGCAGTTTCAGTGTCAGTTTTCTCTCTGTTAATAGGAACCACTGTTTGGTGTTTTACTTTCACAGAGAACTTAAGAGAAAGGTTCTCGAGGATGTCTGTCTGAATGCCAGTCTCTGAGCGGTAGATGTCGCTGTTGCTACCTGCCTCAATGCTGAAGTCTTGAATGAAATCGGCAGACTCCGATAGGTTCCAGTTGTAATTGGCAGCTAAGCGCAAGATGGCCTCGCTGTCTGTGTCGAACTCGGTTTCTGAGCGACGAACACCCACACCAGCAGTAAGGGCCAGAGTCATATTTTCTCTGTTCTGTAGTATGTTTCGACCATAACTGACTGTGACGTCCGATTGACTCTCGAAACCACTAAATTTGTCATTCTCGTAGGCTACACGACCCTGCACATAGCTAATTGGGTTGATTGTATAGTTAGCGCTGCCGGTGTGGTAGAGGCGCTGCGCATTCGATATGCCATCCTGTGAAGCACGGAAGCCATCACTGGTAAACTGATAGTCCCAGTTTTCAGACTGATCCCAATCTACAACGACCTTGTATTTTATGTTCTCGTTTTCCGTATTACCGGACGTGAAAATAGCGCCGAATTCTAATTGTGTAGCAACGCTAGACTCTTCTTGAGCAGACGCGCTCAGGCTAAAAATTGCGAGTAGGCTGCATAGGCCAGAGGTAAGTGCATTTCTCATGTTGTGTATTCCCAAGTAGTGAAGGCGCGGTATTTTACAGACAGCGTTTACAAATAGCTATTTGGGCGCTCACTTAGCTAGGGCGAAAGCGGGCAAAATCCGCCTATGCTGCGGTTGCCTAAGCTCCCGACTTTGCTGGAGTTGGCTGTCTATATGGGGTATAAGGCTCCAATATGTAGGGGCTTTCAGCCTTTATCCATTCGTTTCTAGTCTAGATTTCAGTGTCAGAATCTATCAATGAAAACCCTCTATCTTCTCCGTCATGCCAAATCCAGCTGGGATCATGCTGATCTAAAAGATTTTGAGCGGCCGTTAGCTGATCGCGGCATCAACGATATACCGGTTATGGCTGAGCGCTTTAAGGCGAGAGATGGACGTGTCGGCTGCATTATTTGTAGCCCTGCCGTGCGAACCAAAACTACCGCAAAGATGTTTGCCGAGCAGATAGGTTTTCCCAGTGATGAGATTGGTAGCAATCCAGAGCTGTATTTTGCCGGATCCAATATGTTCCTCAAAGCAGCTCGTCTATTAGATGATGAATATGAAGCAGCGATGCTGGTGGGACACAATCCAGCCATTACCGATTTCGTCAATGAGATGGCTGGCGCAGACATCGACAATATTCCTACTTGCGGCTTAGTGCAGCTGAGTCTGCCAATCAAAGCCTGGTCCGAAATAGAATTTTCCAGTGCCAAACTCGTCGAATTCGATTTCCCTAAAAAAATAGCGAGAGAGTAATGAGCTCTAAGACTTTAAAGATATCCTTAATGTTGCTTGGCACTATTTCTTTGCTTAGTTGTAACGACCAGGCGACGGTCTCCGTTGCAGACGCTTCGGCTCAGCTATCGGCAAACACGTCAATTGAAGAGACATTGGAGCAGGCAGTCATTGAGCGCTGGTACGGTAGTGAGCAAGTTGCGCTTGGGAGTGAAGTGTTTGCGCAGAACTGTGCCGTGTGCCACGGAGCACAGGCCCAAGGTCTTGCGGGAGACTGGCGAGAGAAGCTAGATGATGGCTCGTTTCCGCCACCGCCTCTAAATGGCACGGCACACGCATGGCATCACCCTCAGGAAATATTACTACGCGTAATAGACTACGGCGGAGAAGCTATGGGTGGGAAGATGCCGGCATTCATAGATGTGTTAGAACAAGACGAAAAGTTAGCCGCGGTCGCCTATTTTCAGAATTTTTGGGATGATGAAATTTATCAACAATGGATGCAGATGGGTGGAACAAATTAAAGTCATATTCTCGCTAGCCTTAGTGCTTCTCACCGGCTGCGCAGCGACGCAACCGAATCAGACTCAGCAATGGCAGTCGCAACTCTATACCGGGCATGCGCTTGTTGGCATGATTTGGGATAGTCAGGCTGATAGTTATATCCCCGCGGATGAATTTTTTGCTCGCATAGAAGGAGTCAGTTATCTTCTTTTGGGCGAGAAGCACGATAATCCTGACCATCATGCCTTGCAGCTTCGTTCTCTCGAGCATGTCCTTCAAGCTGGCAATGTGTCCGCTGTGTCTTTCGAGATGATGAGCAGCGAACAGCAGCCACTATTGCAGGAGTTGTCATTGAGCCGACAGAGTAGCCTCGAGCAGATCAACGCGTATCTACAATGGGATAACGATGGCTGGAACTGGGACTATTACGGTCCGTTACTGCAAAGCGCCATGCAGGCCGGTACAGTGATAAATGCCGCGAACATCAGCAACGAAGAAATGATGCAGGTTTATGGGGCGCCAACACCTGCAGAAATCGCAGGCGTGTTGGATGACGAGACAATGGTGGCCCTCGAGAAAGATATCGATGAGAGCCACTGCGGGATGCTGCCTGAATCGCAATTCCCGGCGATGGTAAGAGTGCAACAGGCGCGAGATTACGCGATGGCGGATAGCCTGGTTTCGAATGCCGGGGGGCAGTTACAAGTCTTAATCGCGGGGAACTACCACATACGCCGCGATCTGGGCGTGCCTAATTATCTATTGAACAGACAATCGAGCTTAGCTGAGAGTCAGATTGTCTCTGTGGCGTTCATGGAGGTCGATGGGGCCAGTGACGACCCTTCCGACTACCTTCAGCAATTTGGCAGTGTGAAGGCCTATGACTATATCTGGTTTACCCCTGCCGTTAGCGACGAAGACTACTGCGCCTCCATGCGTCAGCAATAACTGCCTGTGCTTGAATAATAGCCGGATTCCAGACACACTAAGCCTTCACTTAGGCCCTCCAACTTAGCGTAGAAATACCTGTACTTATGCTGTCGTTCGCCAGACCACACAATACTATCGTGGCGCTATTTGTCCTTCTCGTAGGCATTCAATGCTCATTGTCCAGCGCGGCAGAGGATGATTTCGCGGAACTAGCCTATGACGGCGCCGGTGAGTTTAATTTCGTCCGTGTTCAGTTCGATACGTACTATGGCGGTGGTTATGGCTACGGCCCCTGGTCTATTGATTTCCCCGATGCTGATATAAATTTTCTACGTGGCGTTTCTCGGTTGACCAATATCCGCGTGATGAGCGAGCCCATCGTGTTGCGTTTCGACGATGAGGGAATATTCGACTACCCCTTTCTGTATATGTTGGAAGTGGGACAGGGGGGCGGGCTCAGCTTAACCCCTAACGAAATAGAAAATATGCGCGAATATTTACTGCGTGGCGGTTTCTTGCTTATCGACGATTTCTGGGGCCAACGGCAGTGGGATAATTTCTATTCTGCCTTTAGCCAGGTGTTTCCAGATCGAGAAGTTGTCGAGTTAAAAGCAGATCATGAGATTTTTCATGTCTACTACGACATCGATGGTCCACAGATGATTCCTGCACTGTTTCGAAACGATGACTTCGGCGAACAAGGTATCAACTACGCAACAAACCATGCGATTCTCGATGACGAGGGTAGGGTCATGGTTTTGATTAATTGGAACTCCGACATGGGCGATGGTTGGGAACACACTTACCATCCCTCTTACCCAACACGTTACGCAAACGCTGCCTATCGCTTGGGGATAAACTACTTGGTTTATTCTATGACGCACTAGTGTGTGCAATAGAGTCAGCCGAAATTTAAAAGCCACGAAAGTCAGAATAATAAAAGAGGCGGCCACATGCAAAAGTACGCACTGCTCACAGCACTATTTCTATTCCTTTCCACAAAAAGTTTTGCAGCACCCTACGATCACATTCATCTCGCTGCTACCAGCTCCCAAGAAGCGGTCAATTGGTATGTGAAACATTTCGGCGGTGAAGCGGCACGCTTTCTCCGTTCTACCAATACCGACTATCCAATAGATCGTGTTATGTACGGTGACATCGCGGTGATTTTCTTCGAGCGCGATCCGGGCGAAGGCTCGGTTGGTTCTGGTGTCGATCACTTCGGCTTTTCCATGAGTAATGTGGATGAAGTAATAGCCGGCGCTGTTGCCGACGGTGGGAAGCAGTTGGGTGATTTGGTCGAATTCGCTGGCATGCAGATTGGCTTCATTGAAGACCCTTGGGGTACGAAAATTGAAATCATCGATGATCCTGATCTGCGCGGCATGCATCACTTGCACTTGTCATCACCTGATCCTGAAAGCACGCTAGCGTGGTATGCGCAGAATTTTGGGGGAGAGCTTGAGCAATGGAAAGGTGCGCTGCCTAGTTTAAATTACGGTGACATCTGGTTGATGGTGAGCCAAGCGAACGGGGAAGTTGCAGCGACTCAGGGGCGTAGCTTTGATCACCTGGGTTGGAAGTTTGCCGACCTTACCGCGGCCGAGTCTGAGCTGAAGAGCAATGGTGTTGAGTTCACGATGGACCCCCGCGAATTTCGCACGATACGAATCGCGTTTGCTCAAGGGCCAGATGATGTACGAATTGAATTAGTAGAGCCATAGCTAGCTGTGAGGCCGGCCGGCAACGGGCTAGTAGCGCGCTGTTTCTCAGCCTATTCTATTGCAGCAGTTTAGTAAGGTTCTAATTTAGAATCGGCAAGGAAGCCGAGTATGAGATCTATATCGTGCTCGGCGCAGCCATCACTGTTATCAAAGATATACTCGGCAGTTAGTTGCTGAATCACCTTTCCCTTTGCAACAGCAGCCTTGAAATTTTTAATCTCGGTAGGGGGTAGCCCTTCGCTTCGGTGGAAATTCGTCAACAACGTCATCTCGTCCTCGCTGAAATTATCCAATAGAATTTGCGCAATTCCATCTTCGAAATTTTCCCAGGCGAAGGCTTGTTCATAGCAGTCCGCAATCTCTCTCTTTATCCACTCAGGCAATTTAACATCGGCGGACATAGCTACGATGCTGCTATAAGTCCGGATGATATTTCGAGTTTGCAGTTGTGTCCTCGATTCGAATTGGCTGGCCACGTTGCTGACACGCAGCAGTCTGTTGGCGTCGCGAATTTCAGCGGCACCAACAGTTGATGTTAGAAAAAATAGGCTAAGAAGGCTTAGATCACTAATTTTCATCGACGATTTCGAATACCACGTTAATACTCGTCTGGTATTCTACTTCATCAAATGTTGGCGCGACAGCTGGGGCGGAAAGAGATGATGTTGTGACGCCTCTAGAGTTTGTATCCATCGCCATCTCCTGAGATCTAGCCGCCATAGGCATCGCACGAGACATCTGACGGATACCGCCGTAGAAGAAATTTATTGCCTTTAATTCGAGGCCGAGGCTGCTTTCATAGTAAGCCTTCTGCGCCATAACATCCTGCAGGGCCATCTCTCTAACCTGATCCTCGAAGGTGTCTTCTTCACTGTGTTCGAAGGCAGTGCTCTCGAATTCCACTTCATCGTGTTCGTCAGCGGCCGCAGCTAGAAGTTGCAGATGCGCTTCGCTGCTAATCTCTATCTCCATGCGTGCTGACACTTCGAAACTATTCGGATTACGTCCGAACAATCCGAATTGAGGAGAGCTGGAAAATTTTGAGTTGTTGATGTCTTGCTGAGGAATACCTGCTGCGACGAATTCCTGAATCAGCTCGAGTCGCAGTGCTTGATTAACTTCCATGGCCCGGCTGAGGCTGCGCTCATCCGATGTAACCATCAGGCTTATCTTAGCCACGTCCTTGTATGCTGTTAGCTCCCCTTCTCCGTTGATATTCACCGTGTTCGGCCTAGGGTGTAAAAACTCACGCAGTTCGTCTGGCGTGCCTGAGAGTTGCGCCTGCGCAAGGCTCGAATGGCTGAAACTGGAGAGCGAAACGGCAGCGGCTGCCGCTAGAGAAAGTGATAGTAATTTATTCATGTAGGTGTCCTTATGAAAAGTGGCGACTCAATTCGCTGAAGCGACATGGTCTTTATAACTTGTTAGAAAATCGTGCCCTGCTATTCAAGTCGCAAATCCTCGCACTATAGTTCTATAGAGGAGTTCCGATTCTACAGCGTCAAACAACAATTGACTGCACAGGTGATTCAGTGTCAAATGACAACATGCTGACATAGTCCATTCCATTCCAAATGTATTAGACATCCAAATGCGGGTTTCCGGCGTATAAAGGTGGAATTTAGAGGAAAACCAATGCACTCCCCCAAGCGGATGCTGTTTCTTGACCTTGTATTGTCCATATTCAGGCTGAATGGACTCTTAATAGCCGAAGGAGACGACATGACCGAGGCGCTGGGCCTAACCAGCGCTAGATGGAAGGTCATAGGCGTTATCGCGCTATCTAACTCGGGTCTAACAGTGCCAGGCATCGCCAGAGTTTTAGGCCAGTCCCGACAAGCGGTGCAGCGCATCACAGATGTCATGGTAACCGACGGCCTGCTTTCCTATCAGTCCAACCCTAAGCACAAACGTTCGGTGCTAGTTGTACTTACCGAGGACGGTAAGACCGCTTATCAAGCGCTACGTGATGTTCAGGATCCTTGGGCGATAAAGAGCACAGAGGAAATCCCCATCGAAGAATTAGATGCGGGCCTGCGGCTTGTACGCCGCCTCATTCAGAAATTCGACAAATAATCATGACAGGCTATCTGACTAAGTTGCCTCGCGATCTGTACTCGGCAGAGCAGGTCCGTCTGCTCGATAAGATTGCCATTGAGCAGTTCGACATGCCGGGCTTCACTCTTATGCAAACGGCAGCATCGATCGCCTTTAATAAGCTAATGGAAAAATGGCCACAGACGCGCCATGTGCAGGTATTTGCGGGCTCGGGTAATAATGCCGGCGATGGGTATCTTCTCGCCAGCTTAGCGAAAGAGGCGGGCCTGAGCACTGAGGTCATAACCCTCAGCGATCCAGGAAAACTACGCGGTGATGCGAGGCTTGCTGCCGAATGGGCGAGCAAGCACCACGTTGTGATGACACCCTTCTCTGATTTTGATTCTGAGCACGAGAAAGACCACGCCCATCCCGTTGTTGTAGATGCACTGTTAGGCACAGGGCTAGATAGAGAAGTTGCCGGCGACTACGCAAAGGCTATCGAATTTATCAACGCAGCAGATCGACCAGTGCTTGCGATCGACATTCCTTCCGGACTCAGTGCCGACACGGGTGCGTGTCTTGGTGTTGCGGTTATCGCTGATGTGACAGTTACGTTTATCGGTTTAAAGCAGGGCCTACTCACGAATCAAGCTGGTGACTATGTTGGCGAGTTGATCTATCACGATCTTGATGTTCCAGATCGTGTTTTTACTGGCGACTCCTCTCCGCAGCCAGTCGCGCAGCGCATCGATATTAATTCTATAAGCACAATGCTGGCCCCACGCGCGATTGCTTCTCATAAAGGTAGCCACGGTCATGTGTTGGTCGTTGGTGGTGATTCGAGTTTCGGTGGAGCGGTAATAATGGCAGCGGAAGCGGCTCTGAGAAGCGGGGCAGGTCTGGTCAGTGTCATTACTCGCTCCTGTCACCGTCCAGCTTTGCTAGCGAGAAGGCCAGAAGTCATGGTGCTCGGTACCGAAGACGAGAATGCTAATGTCGACGACCTTTTTGCCAGGGCAACTACTATCGTTATTGGCCCTGGCTTAGGTCGAGGTAATTGGGCGCGCGGGCTGATGCAGAAGGCACTCTCCACGCAAGTCTCTGCGGGCAAGCCTCTGATAATTGATGCGGACGCCTTGCATCTACTCGCCGAGAAGCGAGAGCAGGGAGCGGCCGAGAAAGGTACCGGAATAAAGAGGGACAACTGGATACTAACTCCTCATCCGGGCGAAGCCGCTGTACTCTTGAATATGTCGACAAGCGAAATTCAGGAAGATCGTTTTAGAGCCGTGCGAGAACTAAATCATATCTGGGGCGGAGTCTGTCTTCTCAAGGGAAGTGGCAGTCTGGTCTGCGCGAACGAAAACTCGCGACAAGATGTCTTCCTCTGTAGCGAAGGGAATGCAGGCATGGCAACCGGTGGTATGGGCGATGTGCTAAGTGGAGTTGTCGGCGGCTTAGTCGCCCAGGGAAATTCCTTAGAAAACAGTCTTTGTGCCGGAATTTGTATTCACGGCGAAGCGGCAGATCTTTCTATGCAGAAAGATGGTCAGCGCGGTATGGCCGCGACAGATCTGATGCCCTATATCAGGCAACTCGTAAATCCTGCTTGGTAATAATCACTTACTATTGTGTTCTTATCTCCAATTCATGGATGCTATAACGGCCAGAGAGATGGCCAGGGTCGATCCGAATTCGGCTGTCAGTGGCAATCCCACTAAGGTCGAAGGCTATCTGGTTGAGTCCGACTTCAATGTTGCGGTGCATCGTGTGCTGTTCAGAATAACCTGCCCCAACTTTAGTTTCGTAGTAGATAGCTACATCTAGCTTCTCATCGCTATTCAGCGTCAGATAGAGAGTCGCATCGTCATATTCTACATTCGACAATCTAGGCAGTAGGAAGTGGGGATCTCCATCCATCGCATCAAACTCTAGGCGTCCGTAATCAAACTCTATGTTTACGATACTATTCGAATAGGTTATTTCTTGGGCTGCTACCCGACTTAGCGAGTAGACAATATTTTCCTCTATTGTAGAGAGGTGGTTGCTATTGATGTAGCGAATAGCATTGAGACGGTCTGGATCGAAGGTATCTCTCTCGGCATCTGCAAGGGACGTATTAAGCAGGTTTAGCCCTGCAAGGAAGGCCACGTCGTGTTGAACTTCTAATAGCTGCAATACAGTAGGCGAAATATCTAGCGGCGTAGCAAATATTCCTTTCTCTGCAGCAACACCTGTGTTCAGTACATTGAAATACAGTCGTCGCTGATAATCTGGAGGGAATAATGGGAATGCATTGTTGCGCATAGCGAGATGATCGGAGGCAAGAACCACAACAGTGTCTTCATAGATGGGATGCGCTTTGACTTGATTGAGGAATTCCCCCAAAAGATAGTCGGTACAGTGAACAGCATGCAAGATTGAATTGTCGATATTCTCATACTCGCTGCAGCTTGCAGAGGGCTCCCCTGTTGGGTGATGGGTATCGACGGTGAGTAGTGTTAGGTTAAAAGGCTGTTCTGATTCGGCCAGACTATTAAACTGCTCAAGAGCTTTGGAAAACAATGAATCATCATAGAGCCCCCAGCCGTTCACATACTCAGTGTCCTCAAGTTTAGCAATTAGTTCGTAGCGACCTAGGGTTGTGTCAAAGCCATGTTCTTGGAGGAAGCTGCCTTTACCAGCGAACTCGAGTGCAGCGCCACCCATGAATACTTGTTGGTATCCTGCGCTATCCAAGACATCAGGCAAGCAAGTAGCCTTGTCGAGCATGCGTGAGAATAGAATTTCATTTCCGCCCAAACTAGACTCATAGAGGAGTGGTGTGCCACATAGGCTAGATACCAGCCCTGCCATTGTCCAACTCGAACCTACAACTTGTTGCATATTATCAAGTTGCCATCCTTCTTCGTTTAGTGCTTGTAGGTTCGGTGTTAGTCCCGGGAAGAGGTCCTCATCGGTATAGATCGCTTCAACGCCTTCGAGGAAGACCAATAATAGGTTTTTTCCAGGACTCGAAGTGATTTGCGTATTGGACAGTGCGCCTTGGTCCAGATCTAATTCTTCCCAGGCTATAACATCGAGTGAATCCATCTTCGTCGATAGTGCGGAGTTTGCGATGGCTACGACTGATGGGCGCAACCCAGGATCTAATATTAGCGCCAGAAGGAAAAATCCTGCGAGTGTGCTTGGCGAATAACTAGAGCGAGGTGTTCTATGTCTAAAATAATAGAACCCAAGTAGCACACAGATTGTCCAGCCTATTACTAGAAGCATTAAGGGGAGATAAGCAGTCTGAGCCTCGCGCAATGTTGTCAGGTTGAGATGGAAAAGATATTGTTGATTGAAGTAGCTTCCCTGTAGGTAGTAGCTAATAAATTGTGAGGCGTAGTACAAAGACAGCAAATAAACTGACACGAAGCCAATGCAGGTTCTGGGAGTTCTGCCCTCGATATGGCTGATAAGTGCCGTGGTGGTAAGAACAACTAGGCTCACGGAAACCAGCGCAGCAATAACGGAGAGCAGACTTCGATCAAGGCTGTAATAGTGAGCAAGGGCGACGGGTACATAAAAAAGTAACAGCTGTATTCTCTGCATCGAACTCATTGCTGATTTCCATTATCTAGCTTTTTCAAAATCATCCTTCCTAGCAGAGCTTACCCAGAGTGAGAAAGCCTAGAGAAGCAGCATGGCCCATGTGAATACAACTAATAGCAGCGCTACGAACACTGCCGCCGAGCCTATGTCTTTTGCTCTCCCGGCTAGAGTATGAAACTCTCTACCCCCTCTATCGATAGTTGCCTCTAGGGCGGAATTGACTAATTCCATAAGCAAGACGACAAACAGAGAGCCAATGAGTAACACTTGTTCAACTCGAGACTGGCCTAGCCAGAGCCCTGTGGGAGCTAGAATACAGAACGCGAATACCTCTATCCGAAATGCTTCCTCGTGCTGCAATGCAGCCTTGAGACCAGCTAAGGAAAACCCCGTCGCGGCAATCAATCTTGCCAAGCCCTTTTTCTTCGCGGGTAATTGTGAAGCAGATTTATTCATTCTCGAAAACTATTTCCAGACTATATTAGGGCAAGTATAGCGTAAGCACTACGCGCCTACATCTAGCAGGCTCCAGTCTTCATTGTCACCGAGGAGCTCTTTTACTTGTGGTGGACGATAACTACTATCGGCCAGATAGCGTTCTTTCACACTTGGATGTAGTTTTGTGGGCTGATCGTCGATCACCAGCGGTCTAATTAATGGAGTTTTGAATCGGTAAACATGATTGCGAGACTTGTGAATATTAGCTTTAACTCCATCGGTAAGAGCTGTGGTGATATGTGGTTCAATCCTCAAGCCCTTTTTTTTTGCTTCGCTCAGCATCCATTTAAGCGGTGCATCGGCGGCAATAAGCTTTGTGTCTCTATCCGGCGGGTAAGAGCCGCCAATATCTGCGTGTACTCCCGCGAACCAAACCTGTTTTAGATCTACTCCCGTGCGGGATTCCCATACAGTAGGCTCGAAGTCTTCGCGCTGTTCATCAATCGCCATGGCGTGACGCGCGAAAGAAACATTTGATCCCATCTTCGTGTCGTAGAATTCATCTTTGCTCTCGAATAAACCCATCAAGCTAAAAGGAATCCCTAGTGCGCCAACGGTATCCCACACTCCGACAAAGTGAACCTTGCGCGATCGATGACAATAATCAGTACGAAATTGCATGGCGTCATCTCCCGAGGGATGATTCGCATCACTCGAGCTCTTGTAAATATCCCAAGCCTCGAAGATGCGTTTAGCGTCGGGCCTTTTTAGGATGCCACAGTTATTGATAAGCCCGCTCAGCGCTCTCACCGTGTAGGCGCCGCGGCTGAAGCCGAACAGGTAAATCTTGTCACCGCTGGCATAGTTTTGAACGATGTAACGATAACCATCTAAGATATTTTTGTGAATACCGCGGCCAGTCGCGCCCGCGCTCATATTGCTGTGGTAGGAGCCTAGGCCCCAGTCATAGAACACGTGTTGTTTCAGTGAGCCTGAAGAAGGTTTGATGGCGCGAGCCAATCTCAAGACATTGCTTGGAAAGTCTTTTTGGATGTCTTCCTCTGGTCGGTTCCAGGTGCCATCTGCACAGATTACGATGTTGGCCACGTTTCTGTATCTCCTCTACTCAAAAGTACGGCGATGCCATTCCACTATGCCCCGTCCGATAGCTTGTGGATTGTCTTCTTGAATGTAATGACCCCCATAGCCTACGAAATCAATCTCAACATTGCGGTAGTTGTCACGCATCCATTCCGCGGCAGCGGGGCCACCCAATGCGCCCGGAGCGGCATATTGCACGAGTTTAGGATGTGCTGACGTGCGTAGCCATTCTCCGATGTTCTCGATCACTTCCACATTGCGTGCGGGCTCGCCCGCTATTGGAAGTTCATTGGGCCATACATAAATAGGGAAGCGCGACTCTACATCCGTAAACGGCTCCCGGTAGACATCTTTCTCGGCTTCAGTCATCGATCGTGTCCGGGTGCCCGTAAGCAGAATGTTCTCAATAAACATATTCTGATTAATTAGCAGCTCGCGGCCGCTTTCAGGATCTCGGAAGTTTGCAAAGAAGCCAGCATCTTCCATGGGGAAGGTAGGAGGAATGAGGGCCTCCATCATTGCCACACCCTTTACATTGTCCGAGTTCTCCATCGCGTAGTTTAAGCCGAGAACAGAGCCCCAGTCGTGAATGACCAAGATGACGTCTTTGAGTTCCATGGCTTCAATGAATGCTTCGATATAGCCGTAGTGAGTCTGGAATGTGTAGTCAAGATCTCTAGGTTGTTCTGATTTGCCGAAGCCGATGTTATCCACAGCAACGATACGGTGATGGGGTTTTACATAGCGCATCACGTTGCGCCAGAGATAGGAAGAGGTAGGGTTTCCGTGCAGGAATAAGAAGGTATCGCCTTCGGTATTGCCTTCGTCTATATAGTGAAGTGAATGCCCGTTAATCGAAATGTATTTAGACGCATAATCAAAATCAGCAGAGAAGACTTCGGCGCGAGGATCTGTGTCAGGCTGTGCTAGTGCAAGGGAACTAACTAGCACAGATATGCCAATTTTGAGTAGTTGTGTGCAAGCCTTTACTAGTTTCGATTTCATATTTTTTCTCGACTGCTTCATTATTTTTAGTAGAGCCTAGCTAAGCACTGGCTTTTTATTCGACAGAGGGATAATAAACCATTCGGCGATAATGAGGTTGGGAACCCAGCACAACCAGGCTATTGCCTGGTAGGCTTCTTCGAACTCATAGCCGGCGATTTGACTGATGGGTAAGTAGAGTCTTAGCGTCACGGCGGCGAGCGTCAGCGCATAACTTCGAATCATCCAGTCTTGATGAATGCGTACCTTGCCTGCGCGAATATGTCGATAGGCCATGGAGGTTGTGACGATCCAGCCTACCGCCAGCATGCCAAAGCCCCAATGACTCACGATTCCGCCAGTAGAATAGAAGGCCAGATACAGGCCCGCAAAACCACCGACTATGCAGCCCACCACGTAGATACGCCCAAGTATCCTGTGAACAGGCAAATATTTGCTGCGCAGGCGCGCGCTAAATTGCAATGCGCCAATGATCAGCACTACGCCACCTGCGAAGAAGTGCAATAGCGTTCCAGTCGCGGAGGCTTCCTCGATCATGTTGACGACAAAATCTTGCCTAAGCGCGGGTGATAGCGCTGCACCTAGTGCGTAGAGCCCTATGCCAAAGGCTAAGAAGGTCATTAAGTACCAAGAGAGGGTCTTCGTCATAGATTCGTACCGTGGGGTATGAGTAAATGGGGTCAGAGCGTTTATACAGTACTGCATTTCTAGTCTGACCCCAATTAATATCTGAAATTCGAGGCGGCATTCATTGCAAATGACACATCACTATTATCGAGTAATAGTCTCCTACAATGGCGGCAATTATTTTGGTTGGCAAGACTTGGGCGATGCAGAGGAAAAGGCTACAGTCCAAGGAACGATCACTCAAGCCCTCAGGAAAATCTGTAAATATGCAGATTGCATTGTGGCAGGGGCAAGTCGAACGGATGCTGGCGTTCATGCGCAAGGGCAAGTTGCCAAATTGTCTATCCCTTTGGAAATTACTCCAGAAAAACTACAGCTCGGTCTTAATTCCTTATTGCCTGAGGATATTCGGATTCAGCAATGCACTCAATGTGAAGCTGCGTTTAATCCAAACAAACACAGTACCAGTAAAAGATACCGCTACTATTTTTGTACCGACAAGATCAGCTCGCCACTAGTAAATGGAATTGTTGCTCATGTTCCGCCGAGAATTGAAACTGCTCATAATTATTCTCAACTAGATCTTGAAAGCATGAGACAAGCCTGCAAACTTTTTGTAGGGGAGCACGATTTTTATAGTTTTTCCAGCATCGACAAAAATATTGGTTCAACTGTTCGAACAGTCAGTAGTCTCGAATTGCAGCGAACAGAAGTATTGGATTTAGATGTTGAGGTCTACTATTTCGAGATCGAGGGAGATGGATTCTTACGCCATATGGTTCGTTATATTGTTGCTGCGATATTTGACGTGGGAAGACACGCTATAGAATCTGAGGATATAAGCCAGGCGCTATGTAATCGAAATGATATGAAGCTCACTCCAAAAGCTAAGGCCCGAGGGCTACACTTGATCGAAATTACTTACTAGAAGCATAGGGAGTATTTCTTATAGATCTGTTTGCTACGTTACTGCACCCTATAGTCATTCTGCTTTATACTTCCCTGCATGAAAACTGAACATCAAATAGATCTAGCCGATGAGGAAGCTACCCTCGAATTCGGCTCCCGACTGGCCGCAGCTCTGTTTCGTGACCCGATCGCAAATAGTGTCTCTCCCATTGAAGGAAAGGCTGTCGCCCATCTCGGCGGTATGATTTACCTCCAAGGAGACCTCGGTGCAGGCAAAACAACTTTAAGCCGCGGATTCATGCGAGGCTTTGGTTATACCGGTGCTGTAAAGAGTCCTACCTATACCTTGGTCGAACCCTACGAATTCGAGCTGGGCAACATCTATCACTTTGATCTGTATCGACTGGCGGACCCCGAAGAAGTGGCCTATTTGGGCACCGACGAGTATTTTGCCGAGTCTAATCTCTGTCTCGTGGAATGGGCTGAAAAGGGCGCAAAATGGCTACCTCCAGCGGATTTATTGATCGAAATCGCGGATCAGGGAACGGGTCGCCGTCTGACTTGTCAAAGCCTCACAGAGAAAGGCGCCATAATTGCCAAAAGATTATGGCCTTGAGGCCGTTGTATTAGACATCGAGAAGTATGTCTCAAAGAATTGCTCATGAAGTCACAACACTATCTAAGCAGTATCAGAGGTGGCAATCGCTGCCTCTCCCTCGTTTTAGCAGCGTGCGCGTTGCTGGCTAGTTTTGCTGTGTCTGCAGCAAGCGTTGAGGAGGTTAGGGTGTGGCGCGCCCCGGATCATACTCGCCTCGTGTTCGATCTATCTGACGAGGTCGAGTACAAGCTTTTCACACTCTCCAACCCAGCCCGTGTAGTTATCGATATAGAAGGTTCGTCCTTAGGCGGTGATCTGTCTCAACTAGACTTTAACGAGAGTCCGATCAGCGGCATGCGCAGTGCAATTCGCGATGGTGATACGCTGCGCATGGTTATCGATCTAGCTGTTGCGGTGGAGCCGCGCAGTTTCACCCTCGCGCCGAATAGCGAACAGGGTGATCGTCTGGTTGTCGATCTGTATGACGAGGCGCCTTCTGCTAATGCACCAAGAAACACCAACACCATTTCCTCGAATTCTAGCAGAGCGCCACGCAGTGATGAGCGTCGTAATATTATCGTTGCGATCTCAGCCGGACATGGCGGTGAAGATCCTGGCGGCATTGGCTACGACGGCAAGCTGAGAGAGAAGAACATTACGCTCAAAATTGCCCGAGCACTCTTCGATCAACTGGAAAAAATGCCGGGCTACACACCGATTATGATTCGCGATGGCGATTACTATGTTGAGTTGCAGCGTCGCTCTGAGATTGCCCGCGAAAAACGCGCGGATCTCTTCGTTGCAATACACACTGACTGGTATCGCACGAGCAGAGCCAGTGGCCTGACTATTTATGCCTTGTCCGGTGATAGAGCCGACCGCGAAAACTCTCGACGTGTCGCGCAGAAAGAAAACAATGCAGACCTGCTCGGTGGCGTAGGTGGTGATCTCGATCTCAGTTCTTGGGATGATGATGTCGCGCTTACCTTGGTGTCTTTGCAAATGGCTTGGAGTATGGAGCAGAGTCTAATAGCGGGGACGCGCGTATTGGAATCGCTTGATGGGGCGACGAGGCTGCGGCGCGACAAGGTGCAACAGGCTTCATTGGAAGTCTTGAAGTCGCCGGACATTCCCTCGATGCTTATCGAGACTGGCTACCTTACAAATCCCGACGAGGCGAGGCGACTAAATACCTCAGCCTTCCAGCAGAAACTTGCGCGCGGTATTGCCCGCGGTGTGATGAATTATTTTTACGACGCGCCGCCGGAAGGTTCTCTCGTCGCCTGGCAGAAGGCGAATGGCATCGTGCCCATGCCTGGTACTTATGTGGTGAAGCGGGGCGATAGCTTGTCGGTAATCGCGCAGCGTTACAATGTGAGTCTGGCGGCATTGAAGTCGGCGAACAGCATCTCCTCGAATACTATTCGAGTCGGCCAGGAGCTAGCCATTCCCGGTATCGGTGTAGCGGAACCGGAAGAGCACACGATTCGTCGTGGTGAGACGCTTTCGGAAATCGCACAGCGCTATCAGGTCAGCCTAGGTAGTCTGCGTCAGGCCAACAATATTACTAACGATCGCATCATGGTCGGGCAGATTCTAAAAATACCTGCGTCTTAGTTAAAAATTAGCCAAACTTCAGTATTGTATTAGTTAGATTCTTCTCCCTTAGCTCCGCTATTTTTGCTCGTGGTTGGTGCTACAATGCCAGCCACATTCTCTTTACTGTTATCTGCCAATGTCACGCATCAATCTTCTCAGTCAACGCCTCGCGAATCAGATCGCCGCGGGTGAAGTCGTCGAGCGTCCCGCCTCGGTTGTCAAGGAACTGATGGAGAACAGCCTGGACGCTGGCGCTAGTCGCCTCGAGATCGAAGTCGAGCAGGGCGGCACCAAGCTAATCAAGATCAAAGATGACGGATTAGGTATTCATAAGCAGGATCTCGAGCTTGCGCTTAGCCGCCACGCCACTAGTAAAATTACCGATCTAGAAGACCTAGAAAACATCGCCAGCCTTGGTTTTCGTGGCGAGGCACTGGCTAGTATTAGCTCGGTTTCGCGTCTAACTATGACCTCGAAAGCAGATGATGACGCGGATGCAAACGGTGCTGACAATAGCGGTTGGAAGGTCGTTGCCGAAGGGCAGGATATGGACGTTATTCTCTCGCCTGCAGCACACTCACGAGGAACTACAGTTGAGGTAAGAGACTTATTCTTCAATACGCCAGCGCGCAAGAAATTTCTGAAAACAGAAAAGACGGAATTTTCGCGCATCGATGAAATTCTAAAACGCATCGCGCTCAGTCGTTTCGATGTGCAATTTTCATTGACTCACAATCAGCGCGGGATACACAAACTGCTCCCTGCAAAGTCAGATCAGGAGAAGCAGCGTCGCGTCGCTCTCGTCTGCGGCCCTGCCTTTGTTGAAAACTCTGTTTTCGTGGAAATGGAAGGGCCGGGACTGCGTCTCTGGGGCTGGGTCAGTCTACCGACATTCTCACGCTCTCAAGCAGACCTGCAATACTTCTACGTCAACGGTCGCATCATTCGCGACAAGCTGGTGACCCATGCGGTGAAGCAGGCTTACCGTGATGTGTTGTTTCATGGTCGCCATCCTGCCTACGTTTTGTATCTAGAATTGGCGCCAGCCGCAGTTGATGTGAATGTGCATCCGACCAAGCATGAGGTGCGTTTTCGCGACAGCCGTTTGGTGCATGATTTTCTTTTTAGATCATTGCACAAGGCCTTAGCGGAACTTCGGCCGTCCGATCGCCTCGCGGATAATGCGCAGGAGAATGGGCAGCACAGCGATCCGTTTGCAGCAATGGGCGGCGGCAATGCAGCAGGAAATTTTACCGCTAGCCCAGGCTCAAGCTATGCGCCGGGAAATTTCAGCGATCAGAATAGCTTGTCACTGGCAGAGCCCTCGTCGAATAACTATTCCTACAGACCGAGCTCGCAGCAAGCCGATGCCGGTGCGATTCAAACCCAGTTGGAAAATTTTGCGAAACTTACCGCCGACGATGCCGAGGTGCCGCCGCTGGGATATGCCATAGCGCAGCTTCACGGAATTTATATTCTTGCGCAGAATAAGGAAGGATTGATCACGGTGGACATGCACGCGGCGCACGAGCGTATCACCTACGAACGTTTGAAGACGGCATGTCAGAATGAAGAGCTTAAGATGCAGCCCTTGCTCGTTCCTCTGTCTATTGCGGTGAGTCAGGGCGAGGCCGATTGCGCTGAAACCGAACAAGAAGCTTTACTGAGCATTGGTATCGAGCTTGAGAGAGTCGCGGCAGAATCAATTGTAGTGAGACAGGTGCCTTCGATTCTGCGTAATGCCGACATCGAGCAATTGGTGCGCGATGTACTTTCAGACGTTCTCGAGCACGGCAGTAGCGATCGCATTCAGGCCCATCAGGATGAGCTGCTCTCCACCATGGCATGTCATGGTTCAGTGCGGGCTAACCGTCACCTAACGATCCCTGAGATGAACGCGCTGCTTCGAGACATGGAAGCCACTGAGCGCAGTGGTCAGTGCAATCACGGTAGGCCAACGTGGGTGTATCAGAGCCTGGATGAGCTGGATAAACTGTTTCTTCGCGGGCAGTAAGATCGAGAGCGAACTTCTTCTTCAGTCGCGTACAATCCCCTCCTATGAATTCGTCTTCCTCCAAGCCCAGTGTTAAGCCAAGTGCTAAGCCCGATGTGATCTGTCTGATGGGTCCGACCGCGTCGGGTAAGACCTCCTTGGCAGTCGATCTGGTGCAGCAATCTCCATTTCAGATAGTTAGCGTTGATTCGGCGCAGATCTATCGGGGGATGGATATCGGCACAGGCAAGCCAGAACAGGGGGTTTTGGATATCGCACCCCATCGATTAATCGACTTTGTCGATCCAGCGGTGCCCTATTCGGCATCGCAATTCAGGTCGGATGCCTTTAGAGAAATAGACGATATATTAGACGTTGGCGACATTCCACTGCTCGTTGGCGGCACGATGTTGTATTTTCGCGTATTGAGAGATGGCCTGGCCGACATGCCCCACGCCAACCCAAAGGTTCGCGGCGAGATCGAGAAGCTGGCCGAAGAGCAAGGTTGGGAGGCGGTACACCAGCAGCTGGCAGCAGTCGATCCAGATTCAGCGGCCAGAATACATCCAAATGATCCGCAAAGAATTCAACGGGCTTTAGAGGTCTATAGGGTCTCAGGCAAGACTATGACTAGTCTGCATGCGCAGATGCAGGCGCAGAACGAGGCCATGCTTCCCTATAATTTACATTTCTTCGCGATCCAACCAGATGATCGCAGCGTATTACACGGTCAGATAGAGACACGTTTCCTACAGATGCTTAAAGAGGGCTTGGTCGACGAGGTGCAGGCTTTACGCGCTCGAGGTGATCTAAATCACCAGCTACCCTCAATAAAATCAGTAGGATACAGGCAGGTCTGGCAGTATCTAGATGGCGAGATTGACTATGATGACATGGTGGAGAAGAGTATTATTGCCACCAGACAACTCGCTAAAAGGCAGCTAACTTGGCTGCGTAGTTGGCCCAACCTGCAAAGTTTGAGTAATTCTTCTGCTCAATCCGTACAACATGTCTTGAAATACATGGATACCATCTCTATATAGGTAGTATGTAACTTACAGAGATCGTTAATTATTTAAAGGAAGTCCGCAGATCTTAGAAGCGTTCAGTCAGTGCTCGGTTTCGAGACGGCGGATACTCGGCTTTGTCGATGGTAAGGAGAATAAAGAATGTCTAAAGGACATACATTACAAGATCCATTTTTGAACGTGCTTCGCAAGGAGCGCATCCCAGTGTCTATTTATCTGGTTAGTGGAATTAAGTTACAAGGTCAGATTGAGTCATTTGACCAATTTGTGATTCTGTTGAAGAACGCTGTAAGCCAGATGGTCTACAAGCATGCGATCTCAACAGTCGTGCCCGCGCGCATGGTAAAAGTGCCCATGCAGAATCCAGGTGAAGCAGTGGAAGAAGACGCTGGCGAACCAGGTAACGCGGTTTAGTATTCCTCAGTGAGGTAACTGATTGTTTTTTGACAGGCCTGATTCCGGCGAAGTCTCCATCCTCGTTCATCTCATTATAGATTCAGAGAGTGAACGGGAAGACCCAGCCGAATTTGAAGAATTAGCAATCTCCGCCGGCGCACAGCCGGTGGACTTCATCACAGGCTCTAGAAAGCAACCTTCACCAAATCTTTTTATAGGATCCGGCAAACTTGAAGAGATTCAAGCTGCTGTGCTCGCCCACAAGGCCGGGCTCGTTCTATTCAATCATGCGCTCTCCCCCAGTCAAGAACGTAATCTTGAGGCTGAACTCAAGTGCAGGGTGCTCGATCGTACTGGTTTGATTCTCGATATCTTCGCGCAGCGCGCTCGCAGTCACGAAGGTAAACTGCAGGTAGAGTTGGCGCAGCTACAGCATCTAAGCACTCGTTTGAAACGCGGCTGGACTCACCTGGACAGACAGAAGGGTGGTATCGGTATGCGTGGCGCGGGTGAGAAGCAGCTGGAACTCGACCAACGTATGATTGGGCAGCGTATTAAGGCCATTAACAAGGGCTTGGAGAAGGTGCGTGGACAGCGCGATCAAGGGCGCCGCTCTAGACGTCGTGCGGAGGTGGCAACGCTATCTCTGGTTGGTTACACCAACGCTGGTAAGTCTTCACTATTTAATATGATGACCCATGCGCATACTTATGCGGCGGACCAATTGTTTGCCACGCTGGATTCGACATTACGTCGCATCACTCTTAAGAATTATGGCCCAGTGATCGTTGCCGACACGGTAGGGTTTATCAGTCATCTGCCACATCAACTGGTTGAGGCATTTCGTGCTACGCTCGAGGAGACAGCACAGGCAGACCTGCTTATCCATGTTGTGGATGCGGCGAATGAATTTCATCCAGATCACATTTTTGAGGTCGATAAGGTTCTAGCGGAAATAGGCGCGAAGTCCGTGCCACAGCTGCTGGTGTTCAACAAGATCGATCTACTTCCCGGTATCGAGCCCCACATTCAGCGCGACGAGAAAGGCAAGACTATAAAAGTCTGGGTGTCGGCGAAAACTGGCGCGGGCATGGACCTTTTGCAGACCGCGATGAGCGAGCTGCTTGCAGGTAATATGGCTGTCGAGACCCTGCGGGTTTCACCGAGTCAAACGAAGCTTCGCAGCCAGCTTTACGATAGCGGGTTCATCGAGGAAGAACATATAGACGATGAAGGTTTCTATGAGCTGCAAGTCAAAATGCCGCGAACAGACCTCGATCGAATTCTTAAACAAAGCGGTACAGAAGTTATAAGTCACACTATTGCAGTGCAGGAGCAGACTAATTTGGTAGTCGAGGATAAGGCTATAATCGCCTGATCGCATCGGATCGCCCTTTGAAAGTGCAAATTGCTGTGTAAATGAACAATTATTAGCTAAAATCGACCTTCTGCGTCTTTAGAAAGCTATGGAGAAGCCAATGGCTTGGAATGAACCTGGAAATAACGGAAATGGAAACGACAAAGACCCTTGGGGTGGCGGTCGTAAGGGCGGCGACCAGGGGCCTCCTGATATTGATGAGGTTGTGCGCAACCTGACCAAGAAATTTAACAGCCTGTTTGGCGGAGGCAGCGGTGGCTCTAATTCCACTGGATCCTCGTCTTCAGGTAATGGTGGTATATCTGGTGGTTTATCGGCTGGTTTGATTGCCGGTCTAGTTGCCGTGGTAGCTGTCGTATGGGCCTTTATGGGCTTCTATATCGTGGATGAAGCCGAACGTGGCGTCGTCTTGCGCTTTGGTAAGGTGTTGGATTTGACGGTGCAGCCAGGGCTGCATTGGAACCCGCCAGTCGTTGACGAAGTGAGCTTGGTTAACGTTTCTGAGCTGAACGCTAAGACCTATGAAAATCGCGCGATGCTGACTACCGATGAAAACATCATCGATATCTCAGTCACTGTGCAGTATCTAATTCAGGATCCGGTTAAGTATGTGATCGCGGTGCAGGATCCAGAGCTTAGTTTGGATAACGCGTCCGAGTCTGCCATTCGCCACGTAGTCGGCGGCAACTTTATGGATCAGATTCTGACCACAGGTCGCGATCGCATTGCGGCTGACGTGCATGAGCGTCTGCAAAATTATATGAATGTCTACAATACTGGCATCTTCGTAAGCCAGGTTAACGTTGTGGATGCTCAGCCACCCGATGCGGTCCGCCCGGCCTTCGATGACGTGATTCGCGCTAGAGAAGACGAACAACGTGTGCAGAACCAGGCTCAGCAGTATTCGAATCAGATTATTCCTGAAGCTCGAGGTGAAGCACAGCGACGCATCGAAGCTGCAAATGCTTACAGCGCAGAAGTTGTGGCAGAAGCAACTGGTGACGCTTCTCGTTTCGATCAGCTGCTTACGGAATATTTAAAGTCTCCCGAGGTAACTCGACAACGGCTCTACATTGACTCACTTGAAGACGTGATGACAGCCAGCAGCAAGATCATGGTTGATGTCGAAGGTGGCAACAATATGTTGTTCTTGCCATTGGACAAGCTTATGGAGCAGAGCACTTCAAGTATCAATTCGAATAACAGTACGTCCGACCTTAGAAATTTGGCAGATCAGTTGGCGCCGTTTCTACCGGCACCGACTAGCGTGAATAGTGTAGATCGTTCGCGACTACCTACTACTAGGCGAGGAAATCAATAATGAAAAATTTCGTAGCAGTTGGTTTTATTTTCCTACTCATCGTAGTCGTAAGTAATTCTCTTTTCGTTGTAAAGGAGACTGAGCGAGCAGTTATGCTGCAGTTTGGTGAATTGGTGCAAGAATCCATCGATCCAGGCCTACACGTAAAAATCCCTTGGGTTAACAATGTGCGTAAATTTGACGCGCGTATCTTGACCGAAGACGCACCTAGACGTCGCTTTCTAACGTTGGAGCAGAAGGCGCTGGAAGTCGATTCCTACGCGAAGTGGCGTATCGTCGATGTGGGACAGTTCTACGTATCCACACGGGGTAACACGACAACAGCCGGCAGCCTGCTCGCAGAACGTATTAACGACGGCCTGCGTGACCAGATCGGTAACCGTACCCTTGCAGAAGTTGTTGCTGGAGAAAGAGATCAGTTGATGCTCGCTCTTACGGCAGACCTTAATGAGACTACGGCGGCGGATTTAGGTATCGAAATTATCGACGTGCGAGTTAAGCGTATCGATCTTCCGGAAGATGTACGTTCTTCAGTGTACGAGCGTATGATCACCGAGCGAAACAGAGAGGCGCAGGAGCTGCGTTCTTTCGGTGAAGAGCTCGCGATCGGAATTCGTGCCGATGCTGATCGTCAGGCGACAATCTTTCGTGCCGAGGCTTACAGAGATGCAGAGCAACTGCGCGGTGAAGGTGATGCGACTGCAACTGCAATCTATGCTGAGGCCTATAACAAAGATCCAGAGTTCTATGCGTTTACTCGCAGCCTGAACTCTTATCGAGAAACGTTTAGCTCGAAAGGCGACGTGCTCTTGCTTGATCCAAACAGCGATTATTTCAAGTATCTGAAGAATGGGATATCGCGATAAGCTCCGCTCAATCAGTTGAGTTTTGAATATCAGATAAGTTAATAACCGTAAACCTGAATCGCGTTCAGCAATTCAGGTTTACTTTTTTTGCTGTCTAAATAGCTGCCGAGTGCAGGCTCACAAGAAGAGGCGAGACTATGTGGCATGAGTTGGCCATAGCATTTTGTCTGATGCTTGTAATAGAGGGGATAATTCCCTTTATCAGCCCCGGCAGGTGGAGAAAGATGTTGCTGGTGTTAGATGAGATAGATGACAGCACCATGCGCATGATTGGTTTGGCAAGCATGCTGACGGGTACGGTCTTGCTGCTAATAATTAATTAGCTTGACCTGATTTTTAAGCATGATTTTTTTGAATTTGATGAGTGAAAGCTAAATAGATATGACTTCTGCAAAGCGCTGGTTACTTCCCGATGGTGTCGAGGAAATACTTCCCCTAGAGGCGAGCAAGTTAGAATACTTGCGTCGTCAGCTTCTGGATCTTTATGAATCCTGGGGCTATCAGCTCGTCATTACTCCACTTATCGAGTATCTGGATTCGCTGCTTGTCGGTTCGTCCCAAGACTTGGATCTGCATACCTTTAAAATTACCGACCAACTTAGTGGTCGCATGATGGGTATCCGTGCAGACATAACACCGCAGGCTGCGCGAATAGACGCGCACTGCATGAACAGAGAGGGCCCGGTGCGTCTGTGCTATGCAGACAACGTATTGCACACGAAGCCACGAGGCCTGCTTGCCTCACGAGTACCTATTCGCGTTGGCGCTGAGTTGTACGGTCACGCTGGCGTAGACTGTGACATAGAACTAATTTGTCTCATGTACGCCACTTTGAATGCGGCGGAGATCGAAAACATATCTGTAGTTCTTGGTCACGTTGGTATTTTTCGTGCGCTTGTCAAAGAAGCGAAAATAGATGCGGATACTGAATCGAAGTTATTCGATGCGGTGCAACGCAAAGCCTACGATGAGATCGATGTGGTCTTGGATGCCGCGGTGAAAGATGCGGCATTGCATTCGATGTTGAGGAAACTCACTCGACTGAGTGGCGACGAAGCTACGCTGCAAGAAGCCATCACAGTATTCGAAGATGCGCCTGATTCGGTAAAGAAAGAATTGCTGGAATTAGTATTGATAGTTGAGGGAATTAAGCAGCGTCACCCAGAGATGACTCTCTGTTTTGACCTGTGCGAGTTGCGCGGTTATGAATACCATACTGGGATCGTGTTCGCAGCCTATACTCCCGACTATGGCAGAGCTGTCGCGAAAGGCGGCCGTTACGACCATATCGGTGAAGTCTTTGGCCGGTCGCGACCGGCGTCAGGCTTTGATTGCGATCTAAAGACAATCGCTAGACTGAGCAGTAAAACGTTTGCTCAGAAGACAGCAATAATCGCCCCAATTGGGAACGATGCTGACTTACTGAATGCAATAGCCGAGCTGCGCGCCAGCGGAGAGATTGTAATTACCAATCTGCTCGAGAGTGAGTTAGCGGATCAGGAATTGGAAGATCTAAATTGCGATCGACAGCTGCAGCTGAATGATGGCAAATGGGTAGTTGAAGACATAACGTAGTTGAAGAAATAATAGTTGAAAAATAACACAGTAGTTGCTTTGAACAAGATATTGAGTAGAGGACGATGGCAAAATCAGTAGTAGTACTGGGTACCCAGTGGGGCGATGAAGGTAAAGGGAAGATCGTTGATCTTCTAACCGATCAGGCCAAAGTGGCTGTCCGCTTTCAGGGCGGCCATAACGCAGGCCATACGCTAGTAATCAACGGCGAGAAAACGGTATTGCATCTGCTGCCCTCAGGCATTCTGCGCAGCAGTGTTGATTGCATAATTGGCAATGGCGTTGTGCTAAGCCTAGAAGCATTGCTGAAAGAGATCGAAGGTCTCGAAGGATCTGGTATTGAAGTACGTGATCGACTCAAGATAAGCGGCGCCTGTCCTCTAATTCTCCCATCCCATATTGCCTTAGATCAGGCGAGAGAACTCAAGAAGGGCAGTGCAAAGATTGGCACAACCGGACGAGGAATAGGGCCAGCCTACGAAGACAAGGTCGCTCGACGCGGTATCCGTCTCGCAGGCATCCTCAATGCAGAACACTTTGCAGAGAAGCTCGCTGAGCTTATGGAATATCACAATTTCATGCTGAGCAATTATTACAAGGTTGAGCCGGTGGACTATCAGGCAACCCTCGATCAATACTTGAAGTTGGCAGAGCAAATTCGACCTATGGTGGCAGATACGATTGATATTTTGCATAGCCATCGCAAGACTGGCGACAACATCTTATTTGAAGGCGCCCAAGGTTCATTGCTAGATATTGACCACGGTACTTATCCCTTCGTCACTTCGTCGAATACCACAGCAGGCGGTGCGGCTACGGGCAGTGGCTTTGGCCCGCTCTATTTGGATTACGTGCTAGGCATTACCAAGGCCTACACTACACGTGTTGGTTCTGGGCCATTTCCTACCGAATTGTTTGATGATACTGGCAAGCACTTAGCTACAGTTGGACACGAGAAAGGCGCGACCACCGGACGTGATAGGCGCTGCGGTTGGTTTGATGCCTGTGCCGTTAAATTGGCGATGCGCATCAATAGTGTCTCCGGTATCTGCTTGACCAAGTTAGATGTCTTGGACGGACTGGAAACGATCAAGGTCTGCACAGGTTACGCGGGTGTAGGTGACAACACTTCTGGCAGTCTGATGGATATTGAGAGCTACAAGAATCTCGAGCCTATCTATGAAGAGCTACCAGGCTGGAAAGAGTCAACGGTCGGCGCGAAGAGTTTGGATGATTTGCCGCAGAATGCCAGAGACTATATTCAGTATCTCGAGAAGATAGTAGAGGTGCCAGTTGACATTGTTTCAACAGGCCCAGATCGCGAAGAGACGATAATTCTTCGTCATCCCTTCGACAGTTAGTAGATAGCTAAGCTTTAGGCTTGGCTTCAATCTATGGGCCACAGGCAGGCGGCACCGATAGCGCCGCTTGCATCGCCGAACTTCGGAGCTGAGAGTATGGTGCGCATATTTTCTGTGAACACATGCTCCGCCATGAGGCTTGGAACCTGCGTATACAACTGCGTAATATTCGATAGACCACCCCCTAGCACAATCATATCTGGATCGAGAAGGTTCACGACCGTTGAGAGACAGCGGGCTAGCTGCTTGCAGTAAACCTGAATAGTCTCGTTGGCTGCAGAGTTTCCTGTGCTAGCCAAGCGGGATATTTCCGTGGCTTCCAGCTCAACTCCAGTTCTTTCCAAATGGCTTTGCTTTAAGCCTCGTCCAGACAGAACCGTCTCGTTACAGTTCTTCCTGCCGCAGTAACATTCCCGGTCCTGAGCGATAAGCTCGCGTACGGAACTAGGAACACAGTTGTGTCCCCACTCACCAGCGATTCGATTCGGGCCTGTGTGAAGTTGTTTGTCTATGACGATGCCTCCGCCTGTTCCCGTTCCTACAATTACCCCAAACACTGTTCTGGAAGATAACGCTGCACCGTAACAGGCTTCTGAAAGAGCAAAGCAGTTTGCATCATTCTCCATGCGAGTCGTATAGCCCAGACGTTTCTCAACATCGAACTTTAACGGTTCGCCGTTGAGGCAAATTGAATTGCAGTTCTTCATTAGTTCGAGGCCGTGTTCATTCGTGGAAGACAAGGCGCCAGGAGTCCCAATTCCTACAGTGCACTTCTTGGATGATGACAGTTCTTGTAATCGATCGATCACGTCGCATAGTGCATCAACTGTATCGAGATAATTTTGTGTAGGCGTGTCTACTCGGATCTTCTCTGCGATCTCGCCTGTTGGAGAGAGCAAAATGCCTTCAATTTTCGTGCCCCCTAGGTCAACTCCAATTCTCATCTACTACCTCAATCCATTTTTTATGCTGTTGTGTCACTGCCACTTTAGCACTTTTTAATTTCGCCTTGCATAGTACTACAAACCCTCTAGAATCGGCGGTCCGCTTGTATTTTGTCTCAGCGTAAATACCGAGGCAAGCTGTTTGAACTGAGCGATAAAAATTGACTAGGACTAGATAGAAAGTTCGATGACCCGAGCCAGATACCAACAAGTGTCGCTGCAGGACACACCTTACTATCATTGTATCTCACGCTGCGTTCGTCGCGCCTATCTGTGTGGTGACGATCCGGTAACAGGTAAGAATTTTGATCACCGCAAGCAATGGCTAGTGTCTCGAATGAAGACTCTAGCCGCTCAGTTCTCAATCGACATTTGTGCCTACGCCGTCATGAGTAATCACTATCATTTAGTCTTGTTCGTCAATGAACGTCAGGCTAAAGATTGGGATGATGCTGAGGTGATCAAGCGCTGGACCGCACTTTTTCCTCGCAATGCAGCTCTGGTCGCCACTCTACAGAAGAATAAATCCAGTAAGGCAGCTTCAAGGCGCTTGCAGCAACAGGTAAGCCTCTGGCGCGAACGCCTGATGGATATTAGCTGGTTCATGCGTTGCGTGAACGAGACTGTGGCGCGACAGGCGAATCGTGAGGACGAATGTAGCGGCCGTTTCTGGGAGGGGCGTTTCAAGAGTCAGGCTCTCCTAGATGAAAAAGCTCTCGTTACCTGCATGGCGTACGTAGATCTGAACCCAATTCGAGCAGGCATAACGGATTCCCTTGAGAATAGTGACTTCACATCGATTCAAGAGCGATTGATTCATCATGCGAAGAAGGTGAAGAACCGAAGCTACCGCCAGCATCGACTGCTTACTCGGCGCACCACTAAGCACCTCGTAGGCCGCCAGTCTGGAGGAAAGCAGGCGAAGTTGCGGCTTATGTCTGAGCTGGAAGGAAGCGGTGAGAAGATGCTGCCAGTCACGGCGCAAAGCTATTTCGATCTATTAGAGACCACCTGTAAAGCACTTCACCCAGAGGAATATTCTGCCCATAGAATTACCGATAGCTTTGATGAGAAGAACAGGCTGCTGAACGACTTAGGAATAAGTCCAGAATCCTGGCTCAAGAGTGTCACAGCATTTCATCGTCACTATTCAATAGCGGCGGGTTCCGAATCGGCACTGGTCCATTATCACGAAAGTAGGATCAAATCAGGTGTCAGCTTAAAACATCCGCATAAATGGATTAGGGGAGTGCACTCCTCGCGATTGTTATACGGCTAGCTCCTCCTCAAAGACTCCACTAACGAAGTCGTATTTGCTCCTCCTCGATGCCTCACATTGAGGAATACACATATCTAACCTTCTCGAATGCCTTTCGATAGCTCGAATTTCAATCTACTAGCTGCGCGGCTGTTCAAAAATCCACCAATCTGACATTTCATCGGATTGATCATTTAACTTAGCTAGTATGAAAATTAAATTGGGTGTCCTTTATTATAAAATTGGGTGTCCTTTATTTGTGAATATTAATAAAGAATTGCTCGGCGGAGATTGCAGCTAAGTATAAGAAATCATTATATTTATTAGGCTGCGAATACAGTGACACAGTAAATAAGGGTCAGATAGAACACTTATTTTTAGGGGGCTAAAAGGAGTAGGTAAGCGCTTGAAAGCACTAGATATTGTTTGACTTCGGCCGACTTACACTATATGTTGCGCTTCATAGAAGTGGCTAAATTATTGATTTTTCAAAGATAAGAAGCGTGTTTCGAGTTGCTTGTTTGACTAGCTCGATAGCGATTTTTCTCCAATAATTTGGTGAATTAAGCTAGATAAGTAGTAAAACAAGAAAAAACCGACACTAGACCTACTTATAAATCGCACATTAGCTGGAGTTATAGCGAATGAACAAATCTGCTGAAGCAGCAATAGAAAAGCCAATAACTGATGCAATAGCAGAAGCTATCGAAGAAGCGAAAGCAGATAGCGATCTGAATTTTCTAAAAAAGCAGAAAGAAGACGAAATTCGCATGAAGCTCGATCAATTCGCCAAAGAGCTATCTCAGGTGAAGCGTCAGCGAGATCAGCACTAGCGTCTCTCATTATCCTTTCCCTAAGGCGTCCTCAGAACCTGGCGCCTTACTCCCCCTCAGTAACTCTTTCTAGACCGAATTAAAGGCCACGCGTCATATTGCCGCGGATGGCATTCTGGCGATGAAATTGAGCTTCCAAAGCGCTACACTGCACCTATGAAATCATCTGAGTGAATTGCTTTAATTCTGTAAGCCTTTTCACCTATCAGTGCAATCCTAAGAAGGAAGTTATACATGCCAAGCAGCAAGAAATTAAAATCATTGGTGGCGCTATTTGTGTTGGCAGCTTCGCTAGTTGGTTGTGCCAGTAGCGGCGACTACACACCTTTCCTACGCGCCGAACCTGCTGCAGATGCAGTACTAAATCGCGCACCGCGAAATCTACGCCTCTTTTACAACGCCTTGCCTGATGTGCCAAAGAGCAGCCTCACGCTTACCGGGCCAGATGGAAATTACGATTTGCGCGGTTTTCATACCATGGGCTCCGATGATCTGATGATTGAAATCACCAATCCATCGATCCCAGATGGTGACTATGTCGTCGATTGGTCGGCGGTGGTTGGAGAAGACTCTGCTGTCTACGAAGGCAGCTACCGATTTACTGTAGCCACTGATCGCTAGCGACAACTACTTGTAGAGTTGGCGCCGCTGCTCAGGCTGAAACATGTTAGCTTGGAAGCACATCCAGGGGGCGCTAGACTCCTTGAGGTAGATCAAGTCTGCTCGGTTATGTCTGGGTATAATCTGCCACGATTAAGCACATTGCTTACTTCAGTCTTGGCTAGCTCTGCAGCGATGGAGTAGTAAACTAATAGCACAGGATTCTTTCTACAGATTGAAAAGGGAATTGTCTAAACTTCGCAAAGAAGTTTTTCGAGCAAGCGGCTTATGAGTACAAATATTTATTCTTTCTTACTGTTTAAGTCTCTATATCAACCACTAGAGGCATTCAAACGGCTCAGCCAGACCGACCCATCGCCAATAGGTGTGATGCTTCGCTATTCAATTTGGCTACTAATTCTACCCCCGTTGTTCTCCCTAATCGGAGCCTCAAATTTTGGTTGGCGACTCGGTGCCGCGGAGCCTCTAAGGCTCTCGATGGATGCTCTCCTTCTTGTCAGCTCGGGCTATTTCGTGGTGTTGGTCTTTGGCCTCTTTAGTACGGCGTTAATCAGTCGTTGGATGGGCTCGACCTATGGTGCCAGTACGTCATTGGGGCGTCATGTCGCACTGATCACAATTGTCGGTGAGCCACTTGCAGTAGGCAGCCTCGCGCACCTGTTTCCAGATGTCTTCATTAATATATTGATAATAATTCCTACCATGATCTGGAGCATGTACTTGCTCTACAAGGGTATTCCAATCGCGTTAGGGATTACCTCGGAGAAGGGCATGTTGATGGCGTCTTCACTGGTAGGATGGTTGCTGGTCGCAGCGGTAAGTCTCTTGGGATTGAGCATGATGCTCTGGACCTTGGGCGTTGGGCCGTTACTTGGGGTGTAGCTTAAGTCTAGGCAATAGAAGCATGCAGGAAAGTTGATTACATACAGTAGTCACAGAAATACTAAGTAGTAGAAACAATAGCGGCGTTAGACGAAAACTTGGAATCAATTGAATGAGTAACGAAAACAGCAATCTGTACCACGATCAGATCGTACTTCACCTGGTTCAGTTTGCAGTGGTTTGGGCAATATTGGCGATGACAGCGGGTGTTTATATATCTGCGGAACTCGTGTGGCCTACCATCGACTTCGGTCAGTTTTGGCTTTCCTTTGGCCGCTTACGACCTTTGCATACAAATGGAATAATATTCGGCTTTGGTGTTTCCGCGTTGATGGCCACGGGTTTCTATAGTGTGCAACGAACTTCTCACGTTCCACTCTTTATGCCTCGACTTGCTTGGTTCTGTTGTTACGCCTGGCAGTTGATAGTCCTGCTTGGCGGATTGTCTCTGCTCGCCGGCTGGACTACATCAAAAGAGTATGCAGAACTCGAGTGGCCATTTGATATTGCAATCGCCATCGTTTGGGTTTGTTTCGGCGTTGTCTTCTTCGGCACCATCGCTAATCGCAAGATTCGCCCCATCTATATCTCCAACTGGTTCTATGGCGCGCTTATTATCGTGATAGCGATGTTACACATAGTAAACAGCCTTGCTATTCCAGTAACTATCGGCAAATCTTATTCGCTGTATGCAGGTGCGCAGGATGCCGTCGTACAATGGTGGTACGGGCACAACGCGGTTGGTTTCCTGTTAACGGGTGGATTCTTAGGCATGATGTATTATTTTCTGCCCAAGCATGCAGGTCGTCCAATCTGGAGCTACCGACTCTCAGTAGTCGCGTTCTGGGCATTCACCTATAGTTACATCTGGGCCGGTCCTCATCATCTTCACTACAGTGCGATACCAGAATGGGTGTTATCACTGGCCATGGTTATGAGTGTGATCTTGCTGGCTCCATCTTGGGCTACGATGATCAACGGCATCATGACGGTAAGTTCTGCATCAGAAAAACTGAAGACAGACCCAGCGCTAAAATTTATTGTTCTATCACTAGCTTTCTATGGTCTTGCTACATTCGAAGGGCCGATGATGGCATTCCCGAGTGTGAACGTAGTGAGTCATTTTACTGACTGGACCATCGGTCACGTGCATTCTGGCGCTCTAGGATGGAATGCGATGATTACCTATGGCACGTTCTACTATATGGTTCCGCGCCTAGTTGGAGGAGAGCTATACAGTGTACGCTTGGCCAATATCCACTTTTGGATGGCGCTTGCTGGCACCATGCTCTATATCATGGCGATGTGGGGTGCGGGTGTTTCACAAGGTCTGTTGTGGTTGAGTGTTGATGAAATCGGCGAGCTGAGTTTTAGCTTCAAAGACATCATGTCTAGTATGGCGCCTTTCTATGGCCTGCGCCTAATCGCTGGATTGATCTTCCTTGGTGGCACAATGTTAATGGCCTACAACCTTTACAAGACAATAGCAGGCAAATCCGCAATTAAGGTACAGGTTCCGGCAGTAGATCCTGCTTTTGGAGTAAGCTCATGAGCGCACTCTCACTACATAAGAAGATTGAAGAAAACACCGGTCTGCTAATTTTCGGCATTCTCCTCGTTTCCTCCATCGGTGGATTGGTACAGATCCTGCCGATGCTGGGCCACGATGCTATGGAAGAGGCTACTGCAAACACCCGTGTTTATAGTGCGGTCGAATTGACTGGCCGAGACATCTATATCCGAGAAGGCTGCAGTGTTTGCCACTCGCAGCAGATCCGTCCACTCATTGCTGAGGTGGAGCGATACGGTCCTTATTCAAGAGCCGGTGAATTCGTCTATGACAGACCTTTCCTGTGGGGTTCCAAACGAACAGGGCCTGATTTACACCGTGTCGGTGGTAAGTTTTCTGACGACTGGCACCGCATTCATCTAGTTGATCCTAGAGCGGTCGTTGAGACGAGTATCATGCCCGGCTATCCATGGCTCGCAAAGCGCGATGCTATTCAAGCTGGCAAGGCGAGTAAAAAGCTGCGAGCACTTAGCCGACTCGGCCATCCTTACACGGAGGAAGAGATCGCCAGCGCCGATGCAGACCTAGAGGGGCTCAAGGAGATCGATGCATTGATCGCCTATCTGCAGATGCTTGGAACCGGTCTGAGTGAGGATGTATCAATATGAATATGACTATGTTTATTTTTCTTGGTGATATGGCTGTCATGGCGTTCATGGTTGGCCTGGCCATCTGGTTTACGAGCAGAGGTAATGACGCAGAAATCGCGGAAGCTGCACGCATTCCTTTAGAGGATGAAGATTAATGGCTGATTTGCCAACAGGATTTTGGAGTGGCTGGATTATCGTTCTAACCTGCGTCTCCTTTGCGACGTTAGTTTGGATCGTATTAAGCGTTTACTTTTCCGCCGGTGCTGACGATGTTCCTGAGTCAGAGCCGGTATGGGATAACGACCTCAGAGAAGGATCAAATGCGCCTCCACTGTGGTGGTTTTGGATGCTTCTCTCTGCACTAGTTTTCTCCCTAATTTATCTCATGCTGTATCCAGGGCTGGGTTCTTATAAAGGCTTACTGAACTGGTCGCACGGCAAACGCATAGTCGAAAGTTATGAAACCTACGACAATAGTTTTCAGGGTATTCGTGCAGATATTGCCTCGGCGAATCTAGCAGAAATTCAGAATGACCTCGATCTCATGCAAGCAGCAGAGCGTATTTTTAAGCGCGAGTGTTCTACTTGTCATGGGCCTGATGCCAGAGGGCAAGCATCGATGTTTCCAAACCTGATGGATGTCGATTGGCAATGGGGTTCGAGTGCCGAACAGATAGAGCAGACGATTCGTGGCGGCAGGGTCGCAAACATGTTGGCCTGGCAGTCGATACTTGGTGATGACAGTGTCACTCAGGTAGCTGAGTATGTAGCAGATATGAGTGACGGCAATGCTGTCACTCATCCCGGGCAAGCGGTCTATCAACAGAATTGTATGGCCTGCCACGGAGCAGATGGGGCGGGAAATCCATTACTAGGCGCGCCCAATCTAGCCGACAACATCTGGCTGTATGGCGGCGATCTGGAAACGATCACAGCATCGATTGCGACTGGCCGAGCTGGTGTCATGCCTGCGTTCGCCGAACGTCTAGACGGCGCACAAATTAAACTGCTCGTGGCTATGCTCGCACGCTAGTCCTCTAAGTGTCTTCGTCCTGCTATCCCCGCCGAGATGCGCTATGATTCCTGCGTCTATTCGAGAAAAGCGCACGAGGCCCTACGATTCGAAATCACGTATTCATAGCAACTGGGCAGACTGTTTTTCTAGCGCTTGTCGTGGTGGCAATGTACTGGAATGGCTTGAGAGCTGCCTTCCTTCTCGACGATACACCAAATCTCAATGTCATCAATCAGCTACCTGCGAACCCAAACCTTAGCGACTACCGGTTTTGCAGGTTTACTGGGTAGGTCTATTTCAATATTTAGTTTCTTGCTTCATCACGAGTCTGGCCGGAAGCGGGCAACTTTGAATTTGTAAACCTGCTCACTCATCTTAAGGATGTTGTTTATTTTGGGTTTGATTTTGACGGCATTGGTGAGGCGTAAAAAATGGCCTCTATTTGCCTTTGCCGTCCTCTGGTTCTTTGCCGGTCATGCTTTGGAATCGACGTTTCTTCCATTGGAATATTTTTTCGAACATAGAAATTATCTGCCCTTACTCGGTCCTATTTTCGCGTTAGTTGTGTTCATGAGCGGCATGCTGCCAACTCTAGATAGTAGTAAGGAAAAATGGCTGCATAGCAGTCGCATTTTTAGCCGTGGCATACATGTCGATTACTACTGTTCGGCAGACTACATTGTGGGGTGATGCTTTAGATCAGGCCTATACGGTAGTCGAGCATCATCCAGCATCTGTCAGGGCACAGTCCAACCTGTTGAGAAGCTTAGCGCCGCAGGGCAGATTCACGCCGCCTCCGACTATCATATGACTGTGATAGATGATGAGAAATTGAGCATTTCGCCGTATATTCGCTGGCTGGAATTTTCTTGTATTTTGCCTAGCGTGCAGCCACCACAAGATGATGTTCTGCGCGCACAGGGGAGCCAAGCGCCCCATGACTACGGCGCTATGTTCTCCTTGAATAATTTGGTCTTCGGCATAGTGGGCGGAAGATGTCCCAATGCACCAATAGAAAAAGTGCGCTTGGTAGTAGACGAGCTTGCAGCGAACCCAAATTTCTCTGCAAGCCAAGCAGATTTACTCTTTTATCAGGCGCTGCTGCTGGCATCGGCAGAAGACTTTGTCGCCGTCGCAGCGCTGGCGACAGAATCTTTTAGACTACGCGCCGATGTGCGTGTTGCGCTCTACCAGATTAATTGGCTAATTCGTGGGGATCAAATTGCGACAGCCACTAGTCTTCTGCAATCTCTGGACCGAACCTATAGCGACGAAATTGCAGCGAGTGTAGAGCTCAGTGGCAGATACCAATTTCTTCAGAATAGACTGCAGACAATAAGTGAGTCGAACTAGCGTTTTCAGCCCCGTTTTTCCCCTATTTTTCCGCAGTTGGCCAGCTGAATTGAGCTATGATGTACCCTTCAGCTGATTCCGATCAGCGATGACAAATAGATTGGAGTTTTATCATGCGCTACCTTATTGCCATACTGCTTCCTCCATTAGCGGTATTCCTGTGTGCAAAACCAATTCAGGCGATTCTCAATATATTTCTGTGCCTAGCCTTCTGGGTGCCTGGCGTGATTCATGCGCTTTTCGTGGTGCACACACACTTAGCAGAAAAGCGAAACCAAGAGCTTGTGAAGGCAATCAAGGAAACCCACACGGGTTCATAACTATTCAAACGGGTTCAATAATGGCTACAGTAAAAAAGTTCACTCTGTTACTCGCTCTGCTATCTCTTACTGCATGCAGTACAGTCTATTACGAGACTATGGAACAGTTTGGTGTCCACAAGAGAGACATTCTGGTGGACCGTGTTGAAGAGGCGCGTGATTCGCAGGAAGCAGCCAAGGAACAGTTTAGTTCTGCGTTGGAACAATTTACTACCCTATTGAATTTTGACGGCGGGGATTTACAGGCTGCCTATGATTCTCTGAATGGCGAATTTGAAGAGAGCGAATCAAGAGCCGAAGCGGTGAGTGATCGAATTCGAGCAGTCGAAAATGTTTCAGCCGACCTTTTCAACGAGTGGGAAGATGAGCTGGAGCTCTATACAAATCAATCTCTGCGTAACTCAAGTGCGGCCACACTCCGGCAAACGCGTGTGCGCTATGAGCAGCTAGTTGCATCTATGCATGCCGCCGAATCGAAGATGACTCCGGTTGTAAATGCGTTTCGAGATCAGGTTCTTTTTCTGAAACACAATTTGAACAGCAGGGCGATTGCCTCGCTGCGTTCGGAACTGGCGACAATAGAGGGAGACATATCTGCGCTGATTGTAGATATGGAAAATTCGATCTCGGAATCCAATAAGTTTCTTACAGAGTTGGCGCTGATCTAAATCCCTGCAGGGCGCCTTGCAAAGTAGGCGCCCAATACTTCGATACTATCTTCAGCCACACTACCTTGGCTATCTGCGGTGCAACTCACCAAGCTTCAATATTTCGTACATGTGCACCTTCAGGATACTGAACGTGCTATGGAAGCCTTGAGGACGATTGTTATGCCTGTCGTAACTACAGGAGCTCTATCCCTATCTCACGCACCAATAGGGCGAATATCCCAAAACTTATGACAGTGACTCCAGCGGAAGCGCCAAGAGCTAACCAGAAATTAAGTCGACTCAGTAGGAAGGGGAATAACAGGAACATAGGTAGCGTAGGAACTACATACCAGAACGTGTACCAGGCATGATCTGAAATTTTTTCGATGGGCTGACCTTCTATGTAGAGCCAGATTAATACTAAGACAGTGACTACAGGCAGAGCTGCAATTAGAGCGCCGTATTTTCCGGTGTGTTTGACGACTTCCGAGATGAGAACCACCAGAGCTGCAGTGATAAGGTATTTAGCAGCGAGGAAGGAAAAAGAACTCATGGTGTTGCTCCGATTGCTTGGGCCTGATACATTTTTCGATATATTGCGTGAATACATTCACGCGTTCCACTCAAATGGTTTAGCGACACCATCGATGATTCTCTAGAGCTAATGATGGAAGCTTTTTCCATCCCCAGAAGGAGTTTAGCAGGAGTCGATAGTCCGTCTAATTATTTCGTCCGTAATAATCTTTGCGGAATTTATTCAAAGCGACTTCCACCTCCTGACTTTCCATGCCGATGTGAAGCAGGGCAGCGTGCGCCAATTCTGCACTAGCCTCAAGCGTCTCTGAAACGGTGAAATAGGCGCCTAGTGCGCTCAGCTCCTGACATTGAGCCAGATCATGTGCCCGCGCGAAGACAGGAGTTTTTGGAAATGCGGTATGAAGGGTAGAGACAACACTTTCTGCGGCTTCGAGGTTGTTGATTGAAACAACAACAAAGGGAGCATCTGCTGCTCCGACGGCTCTCAATACTTCGGAGCGTTGCGCGTCACCGAAATAGACAGATTTTCCTTCGGCGCGCTCGCGCTTCACCACAGCCGCATCTTGATCGATAGCTACATAGGGGATTTCCAGCAAATTCAATATGTGAGCAACTCTATGACCCATGCGGCCGAACCCGGCCAGAATGACTGGATTGCTCTCCAATACAGTTGCTTCAACATCGGGCATTCCAGAAGTAGAAGCTCGACGCGAAGCCACAAATATCTGGAAAGATAATTTTTCTAGAAGCGGCGTTACCAACATGCTTAGCATGACGACGATAAGGAGTTGTTGAAAAAGTGTTTCATTCAAAATGCTAAGGCTGCTTGCCAATGTGAACAGCACCAGTGCGAACTCGCCGCTTTGTGCCAGCAACAGAGCAACAGATAGGGATGTAGGGTTGTTGATGCCAAACAAGCGCGATAAGCCCCATATCGTGATTGCTTTGACAAGAATCAGTACGACGACAGCTAGCATCAGTGAAATAGGATTCGCAAACAGCAATTCCAGATTCAGAGTCATGCCCATGGCCATAAAAAACAAACCTAGCAACAATCCGCGGAAAGGCTGGATCTCCGCAACTATCTGGTGCCTGAAGGATGAATCAGCAATTAGCAGTCCAGCGATAAAAGCGCCCATTGCCAATGATAGGCCAACGCTCTCCATAATCTGCGCCGTACCTAGGACTAGCAACAAGGCCGAAGCTGTAAATATTTCAGGGGAGCCTAACCGGGAAAGAATGTTTAACAGTGGATTCAAGATGTAGCGTGCTGCGACTACAACGAGCGAGAAGATTATGATGGTTTCAATTATGGTAAAGAAGACATCCTCTGCTACTGTCAGCTCCGGTGCGACCATCAACGAAACTAGTGCCAGTAGTGGAACAACCGCAAGATCTTGCAGCAGTAATATCGATACAGAGGGTGTTCCATGCTCGGAAGCTAGAAGTTTTCTTTCCGTCAGTAACTGAAGTACAAAGGCCGTTGAGGAGAGAGATAAGGCCAGTCCGATTAGGATAGAAACATTCCAGGAGGTGTTAAGGAAATAATGCGTTAAGACAGTAATTAGTCCGCCGGTTACTAGGACCTGAAGCGATCCCAGCCCCAGAACCAGTCGCTTCATATTCCAAAGTCGGGATGGGTTAATTTCTATACCGATCACGAACAACAGCAGCACCACACCGAACTCGGCTAGATGTGTGATCTCATCACTACCCTCGATGTACCCTAACCCCGAGGGGCCGATTGCTATTCCGGCAACTAAAAATCCGGGTATTACCCCCAGCTTCAAATATTGGAATAAAGGTACGGCGATAACAGCCGCAGATAACAGAATTATGATGTCGAGCAGATACCCTGTATGCACTGGGAAGTCCCTTGGTGATGTGGCGATCATTCTATAGAACGCAGGGCGCTTGATCCAGCTACACGCTAATCGGTCGCGCTAAATAAAATTTCGAACAAACATTGACGATCGTCAGATAATTCGCGGCTAGATTATTTAGTATTGGATTAAGATGTAACTATGCAAATAGAGTAAGTTGAAGAAATCGACATTCCGGCTAGTAGGAGTAAAGGGTAGATGCAGCGATTCAAGAAGATTCTTTTCGTTAATGAGGCTAATACTACAGCGTCGACAACAGCGGAGCGAGCAGCTCAATTGGCACGAAATAATGCTGCGCAGCTAGTTCTGTGTAATGCCAGCAAGGAGATGCCGAAAGCAATACCTAAGCTTGAAATTGCATTCAATCAAGCTCATGAGCGGCAACTGCTTGATAAATTCGAGAATGTTGAACTTGCGGGTGTGAATACCGAAAAAAAGTTACTTACCGGCACACCTTTCATTGAGATCACCAAGGAAGTGCAGCGTGGCAGATATGACCTGGTAATCAAGTCTGCAGAGGGCAGTGGCGGAGCTTTCAGTAATCTATTTGGTGAAACGGATATGCGGCTAATGCGCAAGTGCCCATGCCCTGTTTGGATTATCAAGCCTGCAAAAGTGGGCACGTACTCGGGTGTAGTGGCAGCGGTTGATCCAGACCCGGAACAGCGAGAAAACGCCAAGCTGAATGAGTCTATTCTAAACTTGGCTACTTCTCTCGCGCGACAGGAAAACAGCGTGCTGCATATTGTGCATACCTGGTATTTGCAGGGCGAAGAATCCCTGCGTAGTGAACGAACGGGGATGAGCAAGGAGGAGGTAGATGAAATCGTCGCGGAAATTGAGAACAAGCATGGGCAGTGGCTGCAGGAATTATTGGAGCGTCATGATCTCGATGGCATAGATTTCAAAGTGCATCTAGTCAAAGGGGATGCAGGCACTGTGATTCCAGAATTAGTGCAGGAGCAGCAGGCAGAAGTTGTTGTTATGGGTACAGTCGCGCGCACCGGCATAGCAGGTTTTATTGTTGGTAATACGGCGGAGAGTATTCTGCGTAATGTCGATTGTTCGGTGCTAACAGTGAAGCCAGAAGGTTTCGTGTCTCCTATCAAGGTATAGGGTCTTCTGTTGTTGGAAGCGCTTTCGCCCTGCGTCGCTAACAAATGGGGTCGGAGTAAAAATACACTGGTTTCGATGTGGATTGGTGTTGCGAATCGGCGAGGAGTTGATTGAGATCGCCTTAGGGCGATTTCAACCCCTGCGGGGCGTCCTGAAAAGCGGGCGTCCAAATTGCTACGCAATTAGTGAACCTCTTTTCGGATCAAGTCCCGGTTCTAAGGGCGAGATATTTTCGGAGTCGTACAGCCGAACTAACTTTTGGAAAGTATGGTGCCCAGAAGAGGGTGGAGCAAGAAGTCCTTCGAAGCGGTAGCTTCGATTCTAGCGTAACGGCGGCGATCTATGATCGCCGACTGGGTAGTCCTCTGAGGCTCGAAGCCACTAGGAAGCAAATTTTTACAAAAGTGAATATAAAGCAGGATGTAATGGTGCCCAGAAGAGGACTTGAACCTCCACGACCTTGCGATCACTAGCACCTGAAGCTAGCGTGTCTACCAATTCCACCACCTGGGCATATTCTTCGATGGGTGCGGCCTCAAAATGACCGGAGCGCAACTCTAACGAGAGCCGCTGTGCCTGTCAATACTAGGGTTTCTTCTGTTCTGAGTGCCTGCTGTCACATACTTTCCACAATTCTAGGTGTATAATGCGGCCTTCTTAATTCTAGTATCCTTCCTTAATGTCAAAAACCCCAAAATCTACAGATCCCCACGCGAAGCGTGAGGCTGAAAACTACGCCAATCCCATTCCCAGCCGGGAATTTATTATTGAACTGTTAGAACAGATCGGTGAGCCTATCGCTCATCTGCCACTCTGTGAGCAGATGAAATTAACCGACGAGGAGCAGATCGAAGCGCTGCGTCGGCGACTGATCGCGATGAGTCGCGATGGTCAGATCATCAGCAATCGACGAGGCCTGTTTGGGCTGCCTGCGCACATGGACCTGATCAAGGGTCGTATTCAGGGTCACAAAGACGGTTATGGATTCTTCATTCCCGATGATGGCTCCGGGGACATGTTCCTCGGCACGCGGGAGATGGAGAAATTATTCGATGGCGATGAGGTGCTGGCACGACACTCCGGCTTCGACAACCGTGGCCGACGCGAAGGCATGGTCTTCGAGATACTTAAGCGCCGCTTCGAGCAGATCGTTGGTCGCTACTACAGTGAAGATGGCTTTGGCATTTTGGTGCCCGACAGCAAGCGAGTGAGCCACGAGATTTTGATTCCTGATCAACACGCAGGCAATGCCGAAGATGGTCAGTTTGTCGTCGCAGAGATTACCGAATACCCCAGCCGCAGACGCAAGGCGGTCGCTAAGATTGTTGAAATTCTAGGCGATAGCACTACTCCTGGTCTGGAGATTGAAGTTGCCGTGCGCAGCCACGACATACCGCATATCTGGCCTGCCGCAGTAGAGAAAGAAACTAAGCGCTTCTCTGAAGAGGTCAGTGAGTCAGACCTTCAGGGGCGTGCAGATTTACGTGATATTCCCTTCGTTACAATCGATGGTGAAGATGCAAAAGATTTTGATGATGCGGTGTATGCGCGTCGGCATAAAAAAGGCGGCTGGACACTCTTCGTTGCGATCGCCGATGTCTCTCACTATGTAACAATCGGCAGCGCGCTGGACGAAGAGGCTATCGTCCGTGCAACGTCTGTTTATTTCCCTGGGCACGTGATTCCCATGTTGCCGGAGAAACTTTCCAATGGTTTGTGCTCACTAAAGCCCAAAGTCGACAGGTTGACGATGGTCTGCGAGATGGAGATCTCTGCAACTGGCGAGATGACCGACTACAGTTTCTATGAGGCCGTCATCCATTCCCATGCGCGCATGACTTACAACGAAGTTTCCGACATCGTCGAGCCTGCAGAGAGCGATGCTCAGAAGAGTATACAGGCAACTATTAGAAAGCGTCATGAGTCCCTTATTGAAGATTTTGAGAATTTGTATTCTCTCTTTCATGCGCTGAAAGCTGTGAGAGATAGTGGCGGCGCCATGGATTTCGATACGACGGAAACGCGTATCGTTTTCGGTGAAGATAGAAAAATCCGAGAGATCGTGCCAGTGTTTCGCAACGATGCGCACCGACTGATCGAAGAATGCATGCTATGCGCGAACGTAGCTGCGGCGCGGCTATTAGAAGATTCTAAGCTGCCCGCTCTGTATCGTGTACACGAAGGCCCGAACCCAGACAAGCTCGAAAATCTGCGCATGTTTTTGAAGGAGCTGGACCTGCATCTGCCTGGTGGAGACAAGCCAGAACCTGCGGACTACCAGTATGTGTTGAAGCAGATGGCAGGTCGGCCCGATCGAATATTGTTACAGACGATGTTGATTCGCTCCTTAATGCAGGCGGTCTATCAGCCGGAAAATTTAGGGCATTTTGGCTTGGGCTACGATGCCTACGCGCATTTCACGTCACCTATTCGCCGTTACCCAGACTTGTTGGTGCATCGCGCTATCCGTTACCTAGTTCGTAACAAGCCGGGTGCTCACGTTAAGAAGCAACCAGGCGCTGCAGATCTTGCGAAGAAAGCAATCTACCCATTCGACTTAAAGCAGATGGTCGAGTTAGGTGAAATCTGTTCCACTTCCGAGCGTCGCGCCGATGCGGCGAGCTACAGTGTCATCGACGCGCTCAAGTGTGAATACATGCAGGATCGAGTGGGGGACGAGTTCATAGGTACCGTTACTTCAGTGACGAGTTTTGGTTTGTTTGTTGAACTGAATGAGATTTACGTCGAGGGCTTGGTGCACATCAGCGAGCTGAGTAACGACTACTATCACTTCGACCCCGTACATCATTGTCTGACCGGCGAGCGCAGCCAGAAGGCTTACCGTTTAGGTGACAGTGTTGAAGTCAAAGTTGTGCGTGTTGATCTGAATGATAAGAAGATCGATCTGCAGATGATTGGTTTGAAGCAATCGGCGAAAAAATTCGGCAAAGCTAAGGCGAAAAAACCTAGCGCTGGAAAACCGCAGTCGAAGAAAGAAAAACACGCCAAGAAAAACATCGATTCCCCAAAGAAACGAAAGCCCTCTAAGAAATTAAAGCACAAGAAACGGCAGGCAAATTCGGAGTCTGGTTCTAAGGCAGGAAAGGGATCAGCGACGGCGACAAAGGCTCCTGGAAAGAAGGCTGGCGCTGTGTCAGGGAAGCCCAAAAAGAAACCCTCGGCGAAGCGTAGGAAAAAGCCGAATGCTAAGCCTCGAGATTAACTTCCGATCTAAATAGAAAGCAACGACGATCATCATGAAGAACAAGCAAGACAATCAAGAAAAAGTCATCGGCATGCATGCGGTCTCCGAGCTACTCGCTCAGCGGCCCGGCTCAGTGAGGCGCTTGATATTCCAGGTCGGCAGAAACGACAAGCGCATCAATGAGATTCGAGAGCTAGCAGCTGCTGCGAACGTCACAGTAGAAGAGCTGGCTAAGGAAGCCTTCGAACGGGAGTTCGACGGCGTGCATCAGGGGGTCGCTGCTGTCGCGGAATTTGAAAACAGCACGCTTTCAGAAAAGAGTTTGTTTGAGTTGCTGAGCAATCTAGACCATCCGCCTTTATTGCTCATACTGGATGGTGTGACCGATCCGCATAATTTAGGTGCCTGTTTGCGCAGCGCGGATGCCGCAGGTGTCGATGCTGTGATCATTCCCAAAGACAAATCCGTGGGCTTGAACGCTACGGTGCGCAAGGTGGCCTGTGGGGCCGCTGAGACGGTCAATCTCGCCGCGGTGACCAACCTAGCTCGTTGTCTGGATAAGCTGAAGGAAGAGGGCATCTGGCTCGTAGGTGCGGCAGATCAAGCGGATAGCTCCTTATATGATCAAGACCTAGATGGACCAATAGCACTGGTCATGGGCTCTGAAGGCAGTGGCCTGCGACGCCTGACCAAGGAAAGCTGTGATTTCTTGGTATCCATACCCATGGCCGGAGCCCTAAGCAGCCTGAATGTCTCCGTGGCTACCGGTGTCTGCCTGTATGAAGCCCGCAGGCAGAGGATTGGCAGCAAGAATTAGGCAAACTTAGGTGGCGTGTGGATAAATAGGCAAAAACAGCCTATTTATAGTGATTTGCTCCGTCTAACCATGAGTAAAGCTTGCATCCAACACCTTAAATCCCTAGAATTCCCCCTCTTTTTTATCTGCGGGACTATTCCCGTAGCTACATAACTCCTTGTCTTACCGCGCACAGCAGTGTTTGTGGGAGGCATTAACCCAGAAGGAGTCTCTATGAGACACTATGAAGTCGTATTCTTGGTGCATCCCGACCAGTCAGAACAGGTCCCAGGGATGATCGAGCGCTATACTCAGTTGATGAATGACAGCGGTGGTCAGATCCACCGATTGGAAGACTGGGGCAGACGCCAACTCGCCTACCCAATAAATAAGATCCACAAAGCACACTACGTACTCTTGAACATCGAGTGCAACGGCGAAGCTTTGGAAGAACTTACTACTCTATTTCGCTTCAATGACGCGGTTATCCGTAACCTAGTCATTAAGGCTAAAGCGCCTGTAACTGAAGAATCTTTGATTCTGAAGGGCGAGCGCGAAGGCAAAGAGCGCAAGCAACGTGCCGAGCAGAAGCGCAAGATGGAAGATGACGCAGCCGCAGCGTCCGCAGCAAAAGCAGCAGCAGCGAAAGCAGCTGAAGAAGCTGCCGCAGCAGATGCTCCAGCTACGGAAGCCGCTCCAGAAGCACCAGCCGAAGAAGCCGCTGCACCTGAAGCTGAAGAAGAGAAGCAGGACTAAGTCACTGCAACTTCCAAACCATTTTCTAGAAAGAATAGAGATAGATAGACAGGATAAAAATTATGGCTCGTTATTTTCGACGACGTAAATTCTGCAAATTTACTGCAGAAGGCACAGTACAGATAGACTACAAAGATCTTGAAACCTTGAAGGCGTATGTTTCTGAGACGGGCAAGATTGTCCCTAGCAGAATCACTGGCACAAAGGCTCGCTATCAGCGTCAACTCGCTACAGCAATTAAGCGTGCTCGCTACTTGGCGTTGATCCCGTATACGGATAGTCACCAGGTTTAAAAGGTTATAACCATGCGCGGCCTTGCTGAATTCGTAATGAAGGGACGCAAGCAGGCCATAATGGCAGTACTGCTGTTAGGCCTGATACCGCTCGTAAATTTTCTAAGTCCTGTAGTTGTTGGCTTAGTCGTATTACGTAAGGGCTTAACCGAGGCCACGCAGGTTTTGGTTTGGGCCATTCTTCCGATAGGAGGGTGGGCCTTAGCAGGCGATCCGGTTCCCCTGATTATGTTGTTGGGAATCACCGGGTTGGCAGGACTACTGAGAGCATCAGAGTCTTGGGAGTTCACCCTGCTAGCTGCAATCGCCGTTGGCCTTTGCGTAGAGATATATTTGCGTTTGCAACCAGCAGTGTTGGATTTGATCTTTCTTCAGATGCAGCCCTACTTCGATGCAAACGGCATTCAAGGCGAGCAACTGGATTCGCTGAGAAATGTTATGACCAGCTTTATGGGCGCGGTCTATATGTTCCTCTCCATAGTCCTGCTTATGCTGTCTCGCTGGATGCAGGCTACTTTGTACAATCCCGGTGGATTTCAGAAAGAATTCCATGGACTTCGGGTAGAACAGAAAGTGGCACTGCTCCTGGTCGGCGCAATGATGCTGGCAAATTTTGAAATACTCGTCCCACAGAGTTGGATGTTGTATTTGGTTTTACCGCTGATGTTCTCCGGGCTTGCCCTAATACATGCGGTGGTGGCGGCGAAGAAGTTATCGAGCCTCTGGTTAGCTGTGTTGTATGCGCTAATCGTGTTGCCCCTAATAGCGAATATGGTCGTGCTGCTTGCACTGCTAGATAGCTGGTACGATTTTAGAACGCGTCTGCAAAAGCAGACCTAAACAGAATGAAGCATTGGCAGTCACTGCCAGAAAAGAATTAGAGATGAGGAAGAACCAATGAACGTTATCTTGCTTGAGAAAATGGCAAACCTGGGTGAAATCGGCGATACCGCTACTGTTAAATCCGGCTTTGCACGTAACTTTTTGTTCCCGAAAGGAAAGGCGATTCCTGCGTCGAAGCAGAATTTAGCTGACTTTGAAGGTCGTAGAGCTGAGCTAATGGCTGCTCACGATGCGAACGTAGGCGCGGCGCAGAAGCGTCAGGCTGTCGTTGATGGAGCTGCGCTTAGCATGCAGGTTAATGCGAGTGACGAAGGCAAGCTCTTCGGCTCTGTCGGTACTGCGAATATTGCGGATGCTTTGAACGCGCAATGCGGTTCCGATATCGTTAAGGCAGAAGTATCCTTGCCAAACGGTGTTATCCGTGAGTTGGGCAACTTCGAAGTGGTATTGAATCTTGGCTACGAAGTTACAGCGACTATCACTCTTGCAGTTCAGGGTCTTGATGCCGTCGCAGGCATCAGCGCAGACGGCAGTATGATCGAAGAGATCGAACAGGCCGAAGCTGCTGAAGAGGCTGCAGCTGAGCAAGCTGAAGAAGAGACAAAGGAAGACTAAGATTGCCTCAATAGGCATAAGTGCTCGCGCTTATACCTAAGGTTAGAGGAGTCCGTTCTAGCCCTTGACCAATCTATCTTCATGAAGCACCATCTGTTCACTCAGATGGTGTTTTTTTTCGCCTTCATTCTTAGAACAATTCGCAAAACAAATAGAAGCAAAAGATGTCTTTCGATACCCCCCACAACACTCAGAACCGTGATATTAGCAATGTAGCTGCATTGAAAGTGCCTCCTCATTCCGTAGATGCGGAGCAGGCTGTACTAGGCGGTCTGATGCTGGATAACACCGAATGGGACAATCTTGCAGATGTTTTGCTTCCTGAGGATTTCTATCGCCCTGAGCATCAGATCATCTTTCGCGTGATGTCGCAGCAAAGCGAGGATAGGAGCCCTATCGATGTAGTGACATTGGTGGAGTCCCTGAATAGCCTGAACGAATTAGAGAGTGCCGGTGGCGTCGAATACTTAGGCGAGTTAACAGACAACGCCAGAGGCACGGCGAATATCCATGCCTACGCCGAAATCATTCGTGAGCGGGCGATCCTGCGTCGGCTGATAAGTGTCGCGAACGGAATTGCGGATAGCGGTTACAACACCGGAGGCAAGAAAGCTGCTGTAGTCTTAGACGAGGCAGAGCAACAGGTCTTTAATATTGCGGACGAGCGTCCACAGGATCAGGGCCCGATGCCGATCAATCCCTTGCTCAGCAAGGCCGTGGATAGAATCGATGAGCTTGCCGGCCTAGATGGCAGTCTCACTGGCCTCTCAACAGGTTTTACTGATCTTGATGAGATGACCTCCGGCTGGCAGAAATCGGACTTGGTGATCGTTGCAGGAAGACCCTCGATGGGTAAGACGGCATTCGCGATGAACCTAGTTGAGAATGCAGTTCTTAAAACAGACAAGCCAGTATTGGTCTTCAGCTTAGAGATGCCGGCACAGAGCCTAATATTTCGTATGCTGTCTTCCATTGGCAAGATCGATCAGACGAGACTGCGCTCAGGGCAACTCACCGATGAAGACTGGCCCGGTTTCAATAGCGCCGTAGCGAAACTCAAAGACCGCCCACTGTTCATCGACGACGGCGCAGCACTCAGCCCGATGGAGATGCGCGCACGGGCACGCCGAATCGTTCGCGAGCACGGCAGCCTTGGCATGGTGGTAGTGGACTATCTGCAACTCATGCAGATCAAAGGCTTCGGCGACAATCGCGTTGGCGAGATCTCTGAAATATCTCGATCACTGAAATTGTTAGCACGTGAGTTTGAGTGTCCGGTAATAGCGCTGTCGCAGCTCAATCGTAGCCTCGAGCAACGACCGAACAAGCGGCCGGTAATGTCGGACCTACGTGAATCGGGTGCGATCGAGCAGGACGCAGATATTATTTCCTTTATCTATAGAGACGAAGTTTACAATGAGGACTCGCCGGACAAGGGAGTTGCAGAAGTGATTATAGGTAAGCATCGTAATGGCCCGATCGGCACCGTAAGACTGAGTTTCATTGGTCAGCACACACGCTTCGAGAACCATGCGCAACCGAGGTACGACGATAGCTATACCCATGGATAGCCATTCGCCACTGATTCGGATTGATCATGATTGACTCCTCACCTAGAGCTTGGGCAACGATAGACTTAACCGCGCTCAAGAAAAACCTCTCACAAGTAAGCAGGCACTGTCCCGAATCCCAAATCGTCCCGGTGATAAAGGCGAATGCCTATGGTCATGGTGTTGAGCGCGTGGCATTGGCACTGAAGGGGATGCATAGAAAATTTGCAGCCCTTGCTGTGGCGTCTCTTGACGAGGCTATGGAGCTGCGTACCCTCGGTATCTCTACCCCAATTCTTCTTCTCTCAGGCTTTCGAAGCCGAGAGGAAATGGATCTGTGCCTCAACCACAAGATTGAGCCTGTGATCCATTCGATGTATCAGTTTGAGATAGTCGATAAGTTTTTGCAGACGGAAATCCTTTCGGGAGTTGGCAGAGTTTGGGTGAAATTTAATAGCGGTATGAATCGGCTGGGCCTCGACAAAGAACAGGCTCTGCGAGTCTATGCAGACTTGCATCGACACCCTGAGACTGAAGTGGTTCTCATGTCTCATCTTGCCAGTGCCGACGATCTGGAAAATCCAGCAGCGGTCGAATTCACCCAGCAGCAGATAGCGCGGTTCGACTTACTCAAGCAGCAAATTGCCGACTCGACGCAGGGGCCAGTGCAAGCTAGCCTCGCCGCCTCGGCGGGTATATTGGAACTTCCACAAACCCATCATCAATTCGTGCGACCGGGGTTCATGCTATATGGCGGATCGCCGTTTGCGAATCGCAGCGCCGAAGAACTAGGGCTGTTGCCAGTCATGACCCTGCGCGCAAAGCTCATAGCCATCAACAACGTTGAGGCGGGCGGTACCATCGGTTATGGCGCAACTCACCGTTGTGAACAATACACACGGGTTGGAATAGTCTCCATCGGCTATGCAGATGGCTACCCGCGCTCGGCGAAGAATGGTACGCCAGTTCTGATTAATACCACGCAAGGGCCACGCCGCGCTGGATTACTAGGTCGAGTGTCTATGGACATGATCGCAATAGATTTGACTAGTTTGGATACGGTAAAAATAGGCGATGAAGCCGTGTTATGGGGAGACGGACTACCTGCTGATGAAGTGGCCCACTACGCAGATACAATCGCCTACGAATTGTTCTGCAAAGTCACTAAGCGGGTCGATTTTATCTATACTGACGAATAAGCTGAGACGATTTTTTTCGCAAACTCGATTCGCTCGAAACTGAGCAAACCACAAAAAACTGAATACAAAGTATGTCTAAAAACAAAATCGCATTTGTCTGCACAGACTGTGGCACCGAACACGGCCAATGGCAGGGGCAGTGCGCCTCCTGCAAGGCTTGGAATACTCTATCGCAGATTAATCTCGGCAATAACGCGAGTACTTCGCCGGCAACCAAGGCCGACTTTCGCAAGCAGGGTTATTCCGGCGCGAAATCTAATGTGCAGAATCTTTCCGATATAGATCTAGAGGCACTCCCGCGTTTTAGCAGCACCATCGATGAAATGGATCGCGTTCTTGGTGGCGGCCTAGTGCCAGGCTCGGCTATTCTGATCGGCGGCAATCCGGGTGCTGGCAAGAGTACGCTGCTACTCCAAATCATGTGTTTGTTAGCAAATTCTGGTAAACCGGCTTTGTATGTCACCGGTGAGGAATCTTTGCAACAGGTTGGTATGCGCGCGAAGCGTTTGAATCTGCCTGAGAAGAATTTAAAGATGTTGGCCGAGACTAACGTCGAGGAAATCTGTAAGGCGGCGCAAGAACACCAACCGCAACTGTTAGTCGTGGATTCTATTCAAGTCATGCACAGCGGCGATGTGGCGTCGGCACCGGGCAGCGTCTCGCAGGTGCGAGAGTGCGCAGCCTATCTCATTCAATATGCAAAGCAGACCAACACAGTGTTGTTCCTGGTTGGTCACGTGACGAAAGATGGCAATCTTGCAGGCCCCAAAGTGTTGGAGCATATGATCGATTGTTTCATCATGTTGGAGGGTGGCAACGACAGCAAGTACCGCATCCTGCGTGGCCAGAAGAATCGCTTCGGCGCGGTCAACGAGCTCGGCGTGTTTGCCATGACTGAAACTGGACTCAAAGAAGTTAAGAATCCCTCCGCTATATTTTTGGCGCGAACCGAAGAAGACACCCCCGGCTCGATAGTTATGGTGCTTTGGGAGGGGACGCGTCCTCTACTAGTTGAGATCCAAGCTCTTGTTGATGGCAGTCAATTGGGTAACCCACGTCGAGTGGCGGTCGGTCTGGAGCAGAACCGTCTAGCCATGCTGCTAGCGGTGCTCCACCGTCATGGCGGATTGTACATGGCGGATCAGGATGTTTTCGTTAACGTGGTAGGTGGGGTCAAGGTGACAGAGACAAGCGCTGACCTCGCGTTGTTGCTCGCGATCGTCTCTAGCTTTCAGGATAAATCTCTACCTAAAGATCTAGTTGTATTCGGAGAGATAGGCTTGGCGGGCGAGATTCGGCCTGTGTCCGGTGGGCAGGAGCGCTTGCAGGAGGCGGCTAAGCACGGCTTTACTCGAGCTATCGTGCCGAAGGCGAACGTGCCGAAGAATAAGATTCCAGGCATTGAGATAATTGGCGTCAGCAAGATTGCCCAGGCTCTCGAAGCGATCTAGTATCTCAATTCAATTCCCGGCTCAAACCCCAGCTAGTCTGGAGCTCTCTCGAAATCTGCACTAATCGTACGGGTCGCTTTCCAGTAGTGGAAGGCGCACCAGACATTTACCATCAAGGTAATCGACATCGCATAGCGAAGTGAATCAGAGCCGTAGCTCGGTTCGAAATAGTCGCTCATAAAGCCGGTTAGCATAGGTCCAAGCCCTAAGCCGATTAAATTTAGCATGAACAGCAAGATCGCCGATGCCATGGCGCGCATGCGAATACCAACCAAGAAGTGGGTCGATGCGATGCAGGGGGCAAGATACCATCCGCCACAGAAAACAGGCAGCAGGTAGGAGAACACCGCCGTATAGCCATTGGGCATTACCAAAAAAGTAATCAGTCCCAAAGGAATAGCTAGCACCGTGGAGATGAAGGGTATCCATATATACCAAGTTTTATCGCCGGTCTTGTTCGCCATACGATCTGACATCCAACCACCGAAGAAGGTGCCGGCCAAACCGCCGATGCCTGCTATCAGACCATAGTACAAACCTATATCTATGATCGGCATCTCATGGACGCGTCCAAGAAATAGTGGCATGAAGTTGCCCATGCCATAAGTAACGAAGGCATGTAGTGCGCAGGCGAAGGAGAGATGTCGAAACGATTTTCTATCCCAAAGGAAATGCAGTACACGTAGGAAGCCGGGGGGCGCCACGTCCTTGCGTGATTCGGCCATGCCGCGAGGCGGCTCTTTGATTACAAATCTAACCAGCAGGGCAAGGAAAATTCCTGGAATCGCTACAACGACGAAGGCAGTACGCCAATCGAAGTATTGAACTAAGTAGGCGCCACCGACCGTGCCGACTAGAATGCCGCCATAGACGCCAAGAGAATAAATGGATAAAGCCGTAGCGCGCTGCTCGGCCGGGAAAATGTCGGAGACAATAGAGTGAGCCGGAGGAGACCCGCCCGCTTCGCCGACGCCTACACCAAATCTAGCCATGAACAGCTGGAAGAAGTTTTGCGCCGCTCCGCATAGAGCAGTCATTACGCTCCATATGGTAATTGATATGGCTATGATGTTGCGTCGATTGCTAATGTCGGCCAGCCTTGCGATAGGGATGCCGAGGGTTGTATAGATTAATGCGAAGGCGAGACCGGAGAGCATGCCAAATTGACCATCACTGATTTCAAGGTCGTCGATGATGAACTGAGCGAGGACATTAATTACTTGTCTGTCCACGAAGTTGGAGACGTAGGCGGCAGTTAGAATGCCTAACACTAAATAGCGGTAATAAGGATTCTGGTAGGCCTTTGCGGCAGCTACTTTATCCGGTGATAAGTTAGATTCGGAATCTTGTGCGGTGTTTTCAGCGCCGCTATCTATGTTCGCAGTCATTCGCTGTCCTCAGCGTTATTCTTATTCGCCGGTCAGTAAAGTGTCCAGCCGGCTCTAACAACCCAGTTCATTGACTGGGCTTCGATCTACAGCATGAAAACACTTATTCTGCTGCCAGTCTACGGATAAGTACCGCGTTGAGTTTAGCGCGCTCTACCAGCGAACTCACCCGGCCCTGCTCCCTATTAGAGTGGGCGCCGGTGCCGGCGCTGCCAAGGGAATCTAGAGTCGGCAGCCCAACTGCCTGAGTCAGCGACCCGTCCGTTCCTCCGCCAGAATCTCCAACACCTAGCTCCTGACCAAGCAGGCGGCCAATGGCTATAGTCTTGTTCAACAGATAGTCCGACTCAGGCGTGGCTATCTTGGCCGGACGATGCAGATTGGTCCAGCTTTCGGTAGTAAGCTCCCCTGAATCGACAGGGTAGCTATAGACGTTGCCAAAGATCTCTTCGAACTGTGCAACCGCGTCAACACCTTGCTGGGCTTCTGGATAGCGCAGATCGATAAGCGCTTCGGCACAGGGGGCTATGGTATTTCGTGCTTCGCCACCGCTAACCACACCCACATTTACAGTAACTCCGGTCTCGTAGTCTGTGATGTTTTCGATTTGTACGATTTTGTAGGCTAGCTCCTTGATTGCCGACCGGCCTTGTTCGTGAGCGCCACCGGCATGTGATGCTTTGCCGTGCACGACGAAGCGTGCCTGACCCAATCCCTTGCGCTCCCGGGTAAGTCTATTGTTGCCAGACGATTCATACACCAAACCCCAGTCGTGCAAAACTGCTTGTTCTTCAAGATACTTTCGCGACGAGAGTGAACCCATTTCCTCATCGCTATTGAGCAACACGGAAATAGATTTATCTTGCAAGCTACCGTTCTCGTTCAGTGCCTTGAGGGCATAGAGCATCACGACTAGACCGCCCTTCATGTCGGATACACCGGGCCCGTACATGGTGTCACCTTCGCGACTAAATTCTTGGAACGGACTGTCCGGTGGAAACACCGTATCCAAATGCCCCATCATCAATAGTTTTGAGCCACTGCCACTCTTGCTAGCTAGAACATGATCGGCGACATCGACATTGTAGTCACTGCCTGGACAGCTGGGCATCTCGATGACTTCGCCAGGCAGGGTTGAGATAGCAAAGCCCAATTGGCGCAGTTCATCGCTGAATATCGAAGCGAGTTCATTGACGCCCTGCTTGTTGAGACTTCCTGAATTGATGTTGGTGATTCGCTCGAGCATCTCGAGCATATTATCTTCCTGTGAATCCAGCCAAGAAGTAAGTTCGCGTTCTTCGGCATTGAGGGAGGGCTCCACGGTATTCTGTGCATGGCCGGAAAATGAGAATAAGAATGTGCTCAAAAAGAGTAGAGAGGCTCGATGCAGTTTCATTGTCTTCGGTATCTTTAGAAACGTCGAGTGTGGGCTGTTGCTGCTCAATAGACTCATTCAGTTTTTCTCATTCTAATAGCTGATTTATTTGTTCGTAACACGGTGCTACCTAGGCCCGTGTTGGGAGGATCACCTCACCAAATACGATAAGTAGCTAAAGTATCACGGCAATACCCGATCTTGCCAACTGTTGGGGAGCCCCGCCACAACGTCAGTTGTATTTGCATGTGACTGTGTTCATACTCTTTTTCCCATGAACTCAGATGAAAAACCTATCCTACGCATCAACGGCTTGAATAAATTCTATTCAGGCGGCTTCCAAGCACTCAAAGACATCAATCTCGAAATTGAGAAAGGCGAAATTGTCGCTTTACTGGGTCCGAACGGCGCCGGCAAGACAACCCTTATCTCAGTCATCTGTGGCATCGTGAATCCCAGTTCCGGGACAGTGCATGTAGATGGCTACGACATCATTAAAGATTTCCGGAAGACTCGCTCGATCATCGGCCTAGTTCCGCAGGAACTCACCACCGATTCCTTCGAGACTGTTTTTAATACCGTCTCCTTTAGTCGCGGTCTATTTGGCAAGCCACCGAGTGCAGCGTATGTTGAAAAAGTCCTTCGTTCGCTGTCTCTGTGGGACAAGAAAGACAATATGATCATGACGCTGTCAGGCGGGATGAAGCGGCGCGTATTGATCGCGAAGGCGCTCTCCCATGAGCCGACTGTGCTCTTCCTCGACGAACCAACAGCCGGCGTGGATGTCTCCCTAAGAAAAGACATGTGGGCTATTGTGCGCGAACTAAAAGCTGAAGGCGTGACGATCATTCTGACAACACACTATATCGAAGAAGCTGAAGAGATCGCCGACCGAGTTGGAGTAATCAACAACGGTGAAATCATTCTGATGGAAGATAAAGACAAGCTAATGGCGAAGCTCGGTAAGAAGCAATTGATTCTCGACCTTCGTGATCAGCTCAGTGCCGTACCCCAGGGCTTGGTCGACTACAATCTCGAGCTTCGCGAGGATGGTATGCAGTTAGTCTATACATTCAATACCCAGGGAGATCGTACCGGCATCACTTCCTTGATGGATGATTTGAAGTTGGCAGGTATCGCGTTTCGTGACTTAAATACGACGCAGAGCTCTCTGGAAGAAATTTTTGTTAACCTAGTTGAGGAGTCGTCATGAATATCTACGGCATCATGGCGATCTACAAATTCGAGATGGCTCGCACCAAGCGCACGCTGGTGCAGAGTATTGTCGCTCCGGTTATCACCACATCACTTTACTTCATCGTCTTCGGCGCGGCTATCGGTTCGAGAATCGATCAAGTCGGTGGTATTAGCTATGGCGCATTCATCGTGCCGGGGTTGATCATGCTCAACCTGCTGACACACAGTATTTCGAATGCCTCATTCGGCATCTATTTTCCGAAGTTTGTGGGCACGGTGTACGAGATGCTTTCTGCGCCGGTCTCTACCCTCGAGGTAGTGTTGGGTTATGTGGGTGCCGCTGCGTCTAAAGCGGTGATACTGGGGATAATCATCTTGATCACGGCGAGTTTCTTTATCGACCTGCAGATTGCTCACCCGATAATGATGATGGTATTCATCCTGCTTACAGCGCTATCGTTTAGCCTGTTTGGTTTTATCTTGGGGATCTGGGCGGACAACTTCGAGAAGCTCTCGGTGGTGCCGATGCTGGTAGTGACGCCGCTAGTGTTTCTGGGGGGAAGCTTTTATTCCACGGACATGCTGCCGGAGCCTTGGCAGACGATCTCTCATTTCAATCCGGTGTTGTATCTGGTGAGCGGTCTGCGCTGGAGCTTTTACGAGATCTCAGAGGTCAGCGTGATGCTGAGCCTAACAAGCATTCTTGTTTTTATGTTTGCCTGTCTGGGGGTGGTTTACTACCTATTTAAGACAGGCTACAAGCTGCGCAGCTAACCTGAAGCGGGGCGTTTTAGTTAAGCCGCTGCCCGCCGCGAAATTCCATCTCACGAGTATTGCCGCTTGCATCGGTATAGGTGCCGCGGCCATCGCGTTCGCCGCGCAGCCAAGGGCCAACATAGCGATCGCCATTGGAGAAGTAGTAGGTGCCATGGCCGCTGATCTGGTCGTCTTGAAAGCCGCCGTTGAAGCGATTGCCATTTACGTAGTAGAACGTGCCCTGACCATTCATCTCGTCGTTCTGCCACTGACCCTCATAGCGATCACCGTTAGCCCATTCTTTTTCACCGCGTCCGTGCTGTTGACCGTCGCGCCATTGTCCAGCATAGCTATTGCCGTTGCTCCAGTTGAAGGTGCCTTGGCCGTGGCGCTTGGCTGCTTGAAATTGCCCTTCATAGCGATTGCCGTCGGTCCAGCGGAATGTACCCTGGGACTGTTCTCCGGAGCGCCACTGACCTTCGAAGCGATCTCCGTTGTCGAAAAAGTAGCTACCTTGCCCCTCGAAGAGATCTTCCTTCCAGTTGCCCTCGTAACGGTCGCTGTTTAGGAAATAGAAGGTGCCGCGTCCGCTCTTCTTGCCGTCCTGATACTGACCAACATAACGTTCGCCATTGGCTCGTGTCAGTACGCCTTGGCCGTGCTGAAGCCCATTCGCAAACTGCCCTTCATAGCGATCGCCATTGGCGAAGGAGTACACGCCTCGACCGTTCTTCTGGTCATTGCGAAACTGGCCCTCATAACGATCGCCATTCATTAGCGTGAGCGTGCCTTGACCCTGAAACGAATTGTTCAGGCACTGTCCTTCGTAGCGATCACCATCGGTCCAGCGATAAGTGCTAGAACCACTTTCGCAGCTCCCTCTGATCCAGCCATTTTCGGCGGCATTGACTACAGTGTTGAGTAGTGGGGTTGAGAGTAGGCAGAGCGTAATTAGAATTTGTTTTTTCATTACTGTGTGATCTGGTAAATAATAGACGTTAGCAAACTGCATTGGCTTTAGCAGAAAGAGTTTATCGAGCCATCATAACGCGAGATTCTTATCAGTCTATCGACCCTATCGCATTTTTTGACATTCTTATCTTAAATTATTTACGCAGATGGATGACCTAGGCCCACCTCATTAAGGGGGTCTAGGTCAGCAGAGTGTGCTTTTCCTTTTTACTACAAGTGCTCTAATGGGGCGGTTAGTTCCGCCGCCTAAATAGAACGAGTCGCTATAGCGGGCTGAATCTGAGCTGCTCGAGCAGAGGGGCCGAGGACGGCAATTTGTCCGATTGCTATGAGTAGTAACATGCCAATAGGTGTGTAGTACCAGTCCATGGTGGGCATTTCGAACAACGATGACAAAGCTATACTAAAGGCGATAGTCAACACGGCGCCAATGCTTACTCCAACCCCAGAGACAAAAAAGTTCTCCAGCATAAAATAGCGCAGTATCTGCAACTGCGTCGCACCTAGAGCCCGGCGGGTACCGATTTGTTTGCGGCGCCGATTAATGCCAAACACCGCAAGGCCGACAATCCCCATCGAGGTAATGAACACCAGGGTAACTATCACCACGAGCAGGATCGTCGCCATCGAACTGTCGAGTCGATAGCTTTCCTCTCGGGTTTCCTGCAAAGACTTCAAGCCGCGGATAATACGGTCGGGGTTATTCCCTGCTAAGGTCTCTTCAATTTCGACCATTAGTCGATCACGTTGTCCCGGTTCGGTGCGTATTAGATAGGTAGAAGTAGCATCGGTAAAATTCAAAGGTACCAACATGGCTTGTTCAACAAAAAATGAATTTGGCCAGGGAGCTTGTAGCCGCTCAACAATGCCAACAATTTGTACCGGGGCCTGATCTCTGTAAAAGGATTTGCCCACGGCGGCCAGTCCTTCTTCAGGGAATAGCTTCTCAGCGAGAGCCAAGGTAACTATGGCTTTTCTGTAATATCGGCGCTCGTTTGAGCTTTGATAAGTCATATCGCTAGCGCTGAAATTTTCTCCGGCTATTAAAGTTAGATTCATGGTGTTAACAGAGTGTTCATCCGTAAAATAGACCGCGGCGGGTGTGGCGGGCAAGGTTGGATCATTCTCAATGCGTAGTCCATCCGAGGAGCCACTGCCGCTGATCGGAATTGCATTGGTAGGAGTGGCATCGATGACCCCTGGCGTATTCCTGAGCAATTCCAAATCATCTCGTTCAGTCACTTGTGAATTGAACTGATCGCCGAATCCGGTGCTGCTTAGGTAGAATGTATTAGGCTCGTCCAGACCACTGGGTCTGGCCATTAATTTGGATCGCTCATTAATTATGAACACGGCATTTACCATCACCGTCATGGTGAAAGCGATTTGCAGTGAAATAAGTATCACACCTAATTTATTTCGCGACAGTGCACGTAGTATTGGGCCGATTTCCATTGTTTGACTCCGGGTGTTGTAAGTTCGATTGCTATTGTGTCTTTAAATGTATTGCAGGATTTATACTGCAGGCTCGCCATATCGGATAGAAGCCTGCAAAAATGGTGGCGAGCACGGCTAGTACTAAAGTAATTGCTACAACGGTTGGGTTAAGATGTATCCAATCAGTTATCATTAGATTATCTCCGAGCAGTACTTTAACCCCTTCCAATCCCGCTGCAGCAATGGCAAGGCCCAATATTCCACCGAGTAATCCTATGAAGCCGGCTTCAATTACATGTTGTAGAAACAGAGATCCTTTGTGCGCTCCTAATGCCTGACGAACACCGATCTCACCTGATTTTCCTAAGAATTTCGAAAGAAGCAGGCCAATGGTGTTTAACAAACATACTGCGAGTAACATGGCAGCAAGAGCCGAAAGAATTTTGGTTTCGTTGGGCAATACTTCTTCTTTCATTAACCACTCTTCAACGTTGAACAGCGCATTATTCATTTCGCGAGGGAAGCGGCCAAATTCTTTCTGCTGGGCAGCATAGTTGTTGAGAAACTGAAGGTATTCGGCTTCATCGTCACCGCTGCGTAATTCGACCCAATATTGAATCCAAACGCATTCTGAATTTAGAAACCCATCGGGTCCTGCTTCCGGTGTTTTCCAACAATTAGTGTTACCGTTTCTCGGAAAGTCGAGCGGAATAATTAGATTCCAAGGAATAAAAATCTCTTCGCTGCCGTCGAAGGCGCCGTTGTTTATATCGTAGAATTTTGGTACGGGAGCCCAGTCATCCAATACGCCCACGATCTGGAAATTGTTTCCATGCAGGCGAACTGTTTCGCCAGTTGAATCAGCTCCTCCAAACAGGCGTTCATTCAATTCTTTTGTCAATACAGCTACTTGTTGTAGATCTCTATCCGCGGATTGATCCCAACCATCACCATACAAGAATGGCGTATTGAACATGGGGAAAAAATCCGCAAATGCACCGCGCCCTACAATTGAGAATGGTCGAATGCCATCGCCTTCAGGCTCGAGAATGCCACTTATCTTTGAAGTAGCTGTTTCTCTGTAGGCCGAATTGGCCTGTATCAATGCAGTCGCATCAAGGTAGGTAAGTTGCTTCGGCGGGTCATCTTGTGTATTCGGGTTACCGCTGTCTAATTGTACATGAAACAGCTGGTCACTTTTTTGTGGAATGGGATCTCCGCCCATTACAAAGTTCAAAGTGAAGATAACCATATAAGCACCTACACCAATCGCTACAGCCATCACCATCAATGAGCTCAGGATTGGATTTCGTCGGTAGCTAAGGGCGCTGAGGCGAAGATAGTATAAGAACATTTGATTTTTCCTCGGTACAGGTAATTAGGCTGCTGCTGCAGCTTTTTGCTGTGTTTGCTCTGTGTTATTACTGATACGCCCATCCAGAATATGAATATTGCGTTTCGACTGTTCGGCTAAACTCTGGTCGTGAGTAACCATGATGATCGTTGTGCCGCTGTCGTTTATCTCTTCGAGTAAGGCCATTACTCCCTTTGCAGTATTGGAGTCCAGGTTTCCAGTGGGTTCATCCGCTAACAGGAAAAGGGGCTCGCCTACTAATGCTCTAGCGATCGCAACACGCTGCTGTTGACCGCCAGACAATTGCGCCGGCACATGTTTCTTTCTAGCGAACAGGCCCACCGAGTCCAGGGCCTTATCGACTCTTTCTTTGCGCTCAGCACTCTTCATGCCGCGGTAACGCAGCGGCACGTCTATGTTGTCGAATAAATTCAGGTCTGGCATCAGATTGAAGCTCTGAAAGATGAAACCAATCTTCTGATTACGTAACTTCGCTCTCGCATAGTCGCGAAGCTGCGAGACGTCTACGCCGTCTAGTAGATACTGGCCCGATGTGTGGGTCTCCAGTAGGCCGGCGATGTTGAGGAATGTCGTCTTGCCACAACCGGAAGGGCCGGTAATGGTAACGAACTCACCTTGATCGACGGTCAGTGAAAATTCGTCTAGAGCACAAGTCTCAACCATATCGGTACGGAAAACTTTACGAACATTTTTCATTTCTAGCATTTACTTGGCCTCGCTAATTGTTAATAAGTACGGCATCCGCACTGTTAAATAAATCGGTACTTGATATCACTATGGTTTCGCCCGGCGTTAGTCCCTGCAGTATTTCGATACTGCTGAGGCTAGTGGCTCCAGCGGTAATGGAGCGACGTCTGGCGATGCCGTCTTCTACTACATAGGCTATGCGACCGTTGCCGCTGTCGAAGAATTGGCCGCGTTGCACCATGGTTACGTCGAATTTTTCCTCTAGCAGTATGCGGGTTGTGAGTCGCTGGTTCTGTCTAAGGCCTTCGGGCACTTTTGCGTTAAAACGCACGCGGCCGGTCACTTGATTGCTAATGATCTCGGGAGAAACTGCCACCAGAGTTGATTCGAAAGTGTTAGACCCGGCACGAATCTCGGCTTGCATGCCGATGGCGAGATCATCTGCGTAACTCTCCGAGATTTGAACTTCTACTTCGAACGCGGTGAGATCCACGACTGAAAGAACCGGTTGATTCTTTGCGACATTGGTTTTCTGGTCGACTGCGAGATTGCCGACGATGCCATTAACAGGGGAGACGATGATTAGCTCCGCGACCTGACGACCAAGTTCATTAACCAGAAGAGCCTGCTGCTCGACGTCGAGCTGTCTGGTTTGCAATTCAAACTCGAGGCGCTCCGCGTCTAACTCAGTATCAAGCAGGGAGTGTTTGTGCAGTAGTTCTGCAGTCTGCAGGTCGTCCTGCGCCTTCTCATAATCCACAGCGGTCATCGCGCCCTGTGTGAATGCCGCTTCTGCGCGGGACATCTCTCGCTGTGCTGCTCTCAAGTCGATTGCCGCCGAGTCCTCTGCTTTCTGACTCTGCAGCTTTTCCTGTCTAGAGGTAATGCGCTGTCTTTCCAGTTCGACCTGCAAGGACGATTGTCTTGCTTGTTCTTGCAGCAATTGATTCTGTAATTCTGGACTATCGATTTTGGCGATAGTCTGACCCGAGTGCACAGAATCGCCCGATTCGACTTCGAAGGTTATCGTTCCGGATTGAGTCGCATAAAGGGTAGGGCTGATAGCTGCGACAACACGACCTTGCACGGAGATGTCGCGAACAAAATCCCCTTGGCTAACGACAGCGGTGCGCAGACGCTCACCAGATACAGATTCCTGCGCCTGACTCCACCGAGAAATTGTTGGTGTGGCAAACCAGCCGCCGATTGCTAACACGAGTAGGGTGGAGCCGGTGATGAGCAATGTTTTTCTGTTCGACTTAGGTTCAAGTATTACGTCTTGTGAGGATGTGTCAGATATTTTCACGCGTTAACTCTTTGTCTTGTTTTTAGTGGTTTTGAAATGTAGTCCCTGCCATCACTTAGAGCTTGGTGCCGGGGATACATCGAAATACTCTGTCTTTCTACTTTGCGTTTCTTGGCGTTTGTTTTTCTTAGACGTCGCCAGCGCGCACATGGTTACATCTGCTTCATAAAGACTTTGGTCCTTGGTCGGCACGGAAAGATTTCGTCACCGCCGCCTCTGAGTTAGAGCTGGCACGATTCGCTATTAAGTAGTGGTAGAGGGAAAGCTTGCAATAAATAATAGACTGGTCTATTATTCGCCATATGGCTAGAATACGTGACGAACAGAAGTTTAATCAGTGCCGCAACTCGCTTATCGACGTTGGGCAGGAACTGTTCATCACTAGCAGTTTCAACAGCGTCGGTTTGAACGACATCCTGAAGCACGCAGGCATACCGAAGGGTTCGTTCTATCACTATTTTGAGAGCAAGGAAGACTTCGCTCTCCAGGTTGTGGAGCAGTATCACAACGAAAACCGTGCTGCCCTGGAAGCCCTATTACTGGATGACTCCTTGACTGCTTATCAGCAGTTGAAGGCTTTCTTTCAGGCGAATGTCGATCACTTCGGCGATGTGGGTTATTGCCAAGGCTGTCTGATGGCAAATTTGTCTCAGGAGATCGCAGACGTTAATGAAAATATGCGCAGCAAGATAAGTAAGTTCTCTACAGAGATGGTTGATGAGGTTAGTAAGTGCTTACAACGGTTGGAGAACAATGAGTTGAATCTGGGGCATTTACGGCCCTGCGAGGCCGCTCAAGTGCTTATGAATTCATGGATGGGCGCTATTATGAAGATGAAACTAGAGAAGAGCCGAGAGCCTCTCGATGTATTCATGAAGTTCTTCTTTTCGCATTAACACCGTCTTTTTTTTGGCGAAATAAATAATAGACTGGTCTAATAATTAACAACTTAAGATCTGAATGAGAGACATTTGGAGGAGCTCGTAACTTGCAAAGTGCGAGCAAAGCTAGAGGAAGACGCTATGACTACTACACACAGACATCCAATTACTCCAAGGTTTAAAGCTCTCCTTGAATTGCCATCGCAGCGATTGTCGAAGCCCCTCGACATGGCCTTGGCAATTTTTTTATTCCTGCTGCTGACTTGCTCGCCAGCCTATGCTGCTGCCGAATACGATCCATTTGAGAAGGTGAATCGGGTCACCTTTGCTTTCAATGTCGCTCTAGATCGTGTGCTGCTAAGACCCTTGGCCAGTAGCTATGAAAATCACACACCGCAATTAGCAAAGAGAGGCGTAAGAAATTTTTTCAATAATCTGGATGATGTGCGTGTCGGCATCAACGATCTAATGCAGCTTAACTTTACGCAGGCAGCAAAAGATTTTGGACGTCTTGCGGTGAACAGCACAGTGGGTGTATTTGGTCTGATTGACGTTGCAGAGCCGGTTCTGAGTTTAGAAAAGAATAGGCAGGATTTTGGTAAGACGCTCGCGCATTGGGGTGTAGGTTCGGGGCCCTATCTTGTATTGCCGGTAATTGGTCCTAGCACAGCGCGGGATGCGCTTGGCTTTGGCGTAGATGTAATTGCTGATCCGCTTCCCTCGATCGATCATGTGCCTTCTAGAAACAGTCTGTTGGCAACGAAGAGCACCGATAGGCGGGCAGACTACTTGTCATTCGATGAGCTGATAGTAGGGGATAGGTATTTATTTGTGAGAGGCATCTATCTGCAATCTCGTGAGTATGCTATCAACGGTGACTATATTGAGGTGGCTTTCGAAGATTTCTAGCCATACTGATTTCTGTGAATAGCTAGGAAGGAATAGCTAGGAAGGAACAGTTTAGAAAAAGGTATGAGAGAAGAATGATAAATATGGATTTCAGCAAGAGAATTGTCATCGATAGTCACGAGCAGGAATGGGTAGCGAGCCCCAAGCCAGGTGTGTGGCGAAAACCTCTCGCCCGTGAGGATGCAGAGCGTGGGCATGCGACTAGCGTTGTGCGCTATGAGCCAGGTGCAAAATTCTCGGAACACGGTCATCCACTTGGCGAGGAAATATTGGTGCTATCTGGCACCTTCTCTGATGAAACCGGTGACTATGGTGAGGGTACCTACTTTAGAAACCCAGAGGGTTTCAGCCATTCTCCTTTCAGCGAGGGAGGCTGTGAGATCTTGGTCAAGCTGCATCAGTTCTCCAGCGGCGACGACAGCCATGTGTGTATCGACACTAGAGAGTCGGCTTGGGTACCTGGGCAGGGAAATTTAAAAGTGTTGCCCCTGCATCAATTCGAATCTGAATCTGTTGCGCTCGTGCATTGGCCAAAAGGTGAAAGGTTTCATCGTCACGTACATCTAGGTGGTGAGGAGATCTATGTCGTCAAAGGTGAATTCATCGATGAACACGGCCGTTATCCTGCTGGTACCTGGGTGCGTAGCCCACATATGAGTACGCATACACCCTACGTTGAAGAGGAGACTCTGCTTTGGGTGAAGACTGGGCATCTTCCTGTAGAGCCTGAGTTGGGGACAACAGCTAAGGGGGAGTAGTTCTAGGCGTGCTTAGAATGGGTGCGTCGCTGTGAAGTGCGGCAGAGCGTCCTTGCTCAAGCCTTTCCTGAGTTGTTCTAACTGTGGTGAATCCCCAGTAGGTCCTAGAAGTACCACATCAACCGGCTATAAAAGTTGCGACCTAACCCTGGCATACGCGAGCGCATGGGGATGTCGGGATTGTAGGCTCGGCTATAGGCAGAGAGATGATCGAGGTATTCCTCGTCAAGCATGTTCTCTACGCCAATACGCAGCTCAGCAGATTCCGTAATATTGACTAGCGCTGATAGATTCATTATTGAATAGCCATCAGTCGCTTGCTCGATATTGGTGACAGAGATTCGATCCTGATCGGCATAGTTGATACTTTCAAGCGATGCCATCCAGTTGTTGCCTCTGTAGTCCAGAGCAAGGATTAGGTTATCTGGAGAGACGCGATACAAGTCGTCGTTGATGTCATCTCTTTCGCCGCGCACGATACTGGCTATCGCTCTGAGAGTGATGCGATCAGTTATCTCGAAGTCGGATTCGATATCCATGCCATAGAAGTTCGCTTCGGTGTTGGTGAACTGCAGTGGATCAGGCAGTCCCATGCCCATATTCGACATCATCAAAGAGAACTGATTGGCTGCCATGTTAGTAGACGGTGTGCCTTGAATGTAATCAGAAACCTCTTTATAGAAGAATCTAGGGTATAAGTTAAAGTTGCCAGCTTCCCAATCGAAGCCAAGTTCTAACTCATGTGCCACTTCCGGATCTAAGTCTGGAGTACCGATGTAGGTCTTGCCATCGGCAAGTCCTCCAGTCGCTTCCATGGGAATCCAGAGGTAGCGTTCCTGATAGGAGGCTGAGCGTGTCTTGCGCGCCGCGCCTGCATACCATGTGAGATCGTTATCCGTAGCGATGCTGAGACGAGCAAACCAGTCGACGTTGTTATCCTGATGAGACAAGTCCTGACTATTGAATTGGTTTGCGAGCATGGCCGCCATATTATTCATCATGACGGGCATACCCATCATCATGTTCATCGGGTTGAGGTTGGCAGAAATATTTCCTGCATCTGCACTGACGCGATTAAAGCGAACGCCGGCATCGAGTCCAAGCGAGTCACTCAATGACAGGCTGCGCTCTGCGAACACGCCTAATATATCTCGAGTTGTTCCGTTGAAGTTGTCGATGTAAAACGGACCGGCATTTGGGTTGGTGATTTGGGCATCATGTTCAGTGAAATGCCCGTCGACCCCATACTGCCAGGAACCATTAGCAACAAATTGCTCAAGCTTTAATGAAAAACCCATGTTGTCGCTTACCGCATAGGTCTGACGGAAACGCATGGCATCGTCTGTCATAGTTGTGCTGTTTTGCGGCGGCCGACGCAGGTGAAAATTGGACATCCAATGGGTGTTGTCGCTGCCAAAAATTTCAGCAGTAAAGCTGTAGTCGCCAGCGGTCCAGTTGTAGCGCGAGCGATACAAGTCACTATCAATGGAGCGAATGTCCATCGGCAGAGAGGGTGTACCGGCATCGCCGGTATTGTTGCGGGCAACGTCGATGCTGAATTCATGGGCGCCTTTTTTGTAACCGTAGCCTAGATCGAAGCGCTCTCTTTCGTATTCCGTTGGTAAGATGGTGCCACCAGGAAAGTCCAGATCATTGGCGCTCTCATTCATCACAAAACCGCGAAAGATATGATCGCGATTTGCTAGAGAGAAAAATCCGCTAGCCACCGTTCCCTCGTTCACGGATTGCAAGCCCAAGTAAGTTCGACCATTGAAAGTGAAGTCATTGGAGTTAGTGAACTCACCTCTATAGGTTTGCGCCTCTACGTAGCCACCGATTGTCTCCTGTCCGGAGCTCACCGGAGCGATGCCTCTATTGATTGTTAGCGATTGCAGCAAGGCGACTGGTGCGTAAGAGAGTGGTGCGTCCATCGAATTTGGGCCAGCGCCGCTTATCTGAGCGCCGTCCACGGAGACTTTGATGCGATCTCCATACATGCCTCGATACTGTGCAATGCCCGTCAGTTCACCATTCTTGTTGATGTTGGCGCCAGGCATCATCCGCAGCATCTGCGCAGTGTCAGCTGGGGCGACGAGGGTGTCATCCGTTACTATGGTGTGAGTATCTCTTACTCCTACCACGATAATCTCTTGAACACTTCGTTGTTCCTGAGCAATCGCTGCAGCAGGTATCGCAACTGCGGGCAGGAGAGCTAAGCTCAAAAATGGAACTACTGACTTCATTGTATTTCTCCGTAACATGAATAATATTTGTATAGGATAACAATCTGGATGCCTGCGGATAGCTGCACAGCTGCGACACGTTGTCGCAGTTAGGGCTTGAATAGTGCTGTTTAGTGAGCTTTGTTGATATGCATCAATCTTCGAGAGGAGGGGAGTTAAGGCTTTACCATTAGCCAAGAGCTTGGCGTCTCTACCATGACTACTTATGACAGAGTTTTTCTTTCGCATTTGCGGACAGAGTGAACCCTAATTTCGGGCACACTCTGTCTTATTCAATTGCTATTGCGGGTCTACTTCCGCTGCTTAAATATCGCCTGCCGTTGGAGACAGCTCGCCATAGATATTCATCGTGGGAATGGCAGGTTTGAAGTCGATGTGGCAAGACTCGCAGATATCCACTATTTCATCGCCGGCTCGGCTGATTAGCCCTACGTCTTTTGCTCGCGCGGCATTCACGGCCCGTGCAGCAGAATCTGATAGTTGCTGCGCATAGGCTCGCCATTCGGCATCGTCAGTCCATATGCGATCTGCAGGGCCAGTTCCCGGTATGGTAAGCAGTGCCCCGCCTACTTGCAGCTGTCGCGCTAGATGCTCTAGCTCTCGCCAGTCATCGTCATTCTGGGGGTTGCGCCAGGCTGCTACCCAGATTGGATCAGCAGAGTGATTGATCAAGGATGCCATTACTTCATTGATGCTTATGGGTAATCTGGCTTCTTCTGCTGCTTGTTCCGATGTTGGGCTGCATGCAGCAAGCGTTAAACCGGCAATTGTGAAAGCAAGTGCTTGAGAGAATTGTTTCGTGCGTGGGAAATATTTCATTTTCTGACCTCTAAAGTGTGTTGATAGGATCAGTGTGGACCCGGCATGATCAGCTCTCAATGCTAATGAGAGTCACCTTTGATGTAGGTCAATTTTCCGTTGAAGTTGTGTGGCTGCGCACTAATGAATAGCCAGATAATCTACTTTTGGAATGAGCGTTGTTTTTTAGAAGGGAATAGATATCGAAGCCTGCTACCAGCTTATGGGCTTCCCTGCCCAATCCAAAAATTCTGCGCCGCTTTCCCGATCTAAGTTTTCCATGATTTCAAGCAGAGATCTCGCGACGAACTTTGGAGTGAATAATTTGTCTTCTGGCACGTTTCTTTGAAAAGGTTTTGACAGTTGCGTGTCTGTGGTTCCAGGGTGAAAGGCGATCAGTTTTACATTTGGTGCGCGACGGCTGAATTCGATGCTAGTGGTTTTTATAAGCATATTCAGTGCCGATTTTGACGCTCGATAGGCATACCAACCGCCTGATCTATTGTCTTCGATGCTACCTACACGTGCACTGAATACGGCGACAGAACAGTCCACTTTGCTTTTAAGTAGCGGGGCAAGGTTTGCGAGCCACAACATCGGCACAATGGTATTGGTATGCAAGATCGCTTGCAGTTTCTCAGCACCAATATCTTCGAGACGTTTTTCTGGGGTGATCTGTTCCGTGTGCAATAGCCCGTTGCAGATGAAAACGTGAGAGAAGTCTTTCTCCGAAGCATTCAAATTACCGCACACTTCCTTTATCGCTTCTTCGGAATAGTCACAGCATATCCACCGCAGCTTCGAGCCAAACTTTGAAAGTAAGTCTGGGGTTTTTTTTCTGCTTATCGCAATGAGCTGTTCGACCGTGGAGTCAGCTAACAGTTGTTCGATAATGCTTTGTGCGATACTGCTATTCGCTCCTATTACTATTGCTCTTGTCATTGGCTTTCTTGCTTCCTGGTTCATTAATTGTGCTTCTGCTAACTAGAACGAAATATTGAGCGTTATTGTAAAGACAGTAATACGTCCGTGGTCCTGATTTAGTTCTTTTGCTTGTTCGAATGGAAATGCAGGCATTCCCTGTCCTTATAGGGGTAAAGTGATCTTGCTGAAGAGTGTTGGCGTACTATTAGCAGGTCCTTAGACTAGATGTATGCACCTTGATGGGAAGGGAATAACACCATGGCTCAAATCCAGAGCAAAAACATATTGATTACTGGCGCCTCAGGAATGATAGGCAGTGCCTTGGTCGAACATCTCTCGCAATGCGGATTTGCTGTCTATCAGCTAAGTCGTAATTCTACTGACTCACCATTCTACTTTGATGCAGTTCTAGGCCGAGTGCATCTGGATCCCTCTATCCCGCTATTGGCGGTTATAAATTTGGCAGGCCCCAGTATTGCCGACAAGCGCTGGTCTACCGCCAGGAAACGCGAAATTCTCGATAGCAGGCAGCAACTGACACACGCTTTGGCTACGGCACTGGCGGAGTCTGAAACCAAACCGCAAACTTTTCTTTCAGCTTCGGCGATTGGTTATTACGGTGACACTGGCGAATCGAGTGTTGATGAGAGCAGCCCCGCCGGCAGTGATTTCTTGGCAGAGGTAGCGCTGGCTTGGGAAGAGGCGACAGCACCCGCGGAGGCGGCTGGCATTAATACTATTCACCTCAGGTTCGGCATTGTGTTAAGCCCACAGGGTGGCGTGCTTAAGAAGCTATTGCTTCCCTTTAAGTTAGGCTTGGGAGGACGCATTGGAAATGGGCTGCAGGGTATGAGCTGGATTAGTATGACGGATGTTATGCATATTACCCACAAGCTGATTTTAGAGAGTCCCAAAAGTGGCCCGATTAACCTTGTTGCTCGGCAAGCTATTAGCAATCTAGATTTCAGTGCAGATCTTGCGAAATCTCTGCATCGACCGGGTTTTTTGCCTTTGCCTGGTTTTATGGTGAAGCTGCTTTTCGGTGAAATGGGGGAGGCGCTGCTTCTCGGCAGCTCGCGAGTTACTTCACGAAAGCTGACCGAACTAGGCATACACCTAGAGTATCCGACACTGCCTTCAGCGCTTACTGCGCTTCTTCATATCAAATGACAGCGTTTATTCACTAAGTGAATTGTAAGTTCATGGCAGTATCAATAATGCTGCCAATTATTCCTTGAACCAGAATTCAATCTCACAAGTGTCTTCTAGAAATTCGGCGCTGTGTTTTTTATTGGCTGGAACGTGGTACCACTGACCAGACGCGATGATTTCAGTTGTGCCGTCCATAGTTAATCGCAGTTCCCCCTTGGTTATCACGCCAACATTGTCGGTGTCATGACTATGCGGTTCGATGACAGTGTTAGCAGGGTATGTTGCAAACAATACGTCGCAGTTTTCGGCAGACAGTTTCCTAGCATCGAATCGACCGCTGAATTTGGGGAGGTCACAGATTTGATCGGGGTAGTAGTCAGATAAAGCCATGTCGGCCTCCGGATTTTGGTATTAAGGAGAGTCCCACTTTAACATGCCCGGGTGAGACCAGGTTTCTATTCGCATAACAGTTTCCTGAATTGGTAATAAAATGTGGCAAATCATTCACTCCCAAATTTCAATGTTGTACTCTAGGCCGCACTAAATGACCCGTACTACATGGGTTGCACAAAAGTGCGCATATTGCAGAGCTGTTGCCTTTCTAGCTCTATGCCGTTTTGAATCTGAGTCTAGCCATTGACAGTTTTATGGGAAGATCGAAGTGACTTCTGGAGGTCGGCGTGTCTAAACAAGTTACACGTAGAGAGTTTTTAAATTTATTGAGTGCCGCAGGCGGAACCGCTGCAGCATTAAAGGCGGGTTCTGCGCTGGGCCTGCTTCCGCATACCGCACAAGCTGCCAGCATGGATCTGCTAGCGGCAGATCCGGCGAAGCGCAAGGTTGCGATCTTGGGAGCTGGGCTGTCGGGTCTTACGGTTGCGTATGAGCTCAGTAAGGTGGGCTACGAGTGCACAATATTGGAGTCTTCCCATCGTCCCGGCGGAAGAATCTTTACCGTGCGTCACGGTGACTTGATCGATGAGATTGGCAACCGCCAATATTGTGAATTCGATGATGAGCCGCACATGTACTTTAATGCCGGTGCGGCGAGAATACCGAGTACTCACCGAAATATACTCGGCTACTGCAAAGAACTTAACATCGACCTCGAAATCTTTATTAACGAGAACAAAACTTCCTACGTTCAAGACCCGGCTCTGCTTGGTGGCAAGCCAATTCGCAACATTGATTATACGACTCATACGCGGGGGTTTATGGCGGAGTTGCTCGCGAAGTCGCTGTCTGCCGGAGAAATGGACCAACCCTTTACCGATTCAGAAGCGGAAACACTGATGAGCTTGATTCGCTCTTTCGGTAATCTCACCGAGGACAATCTCTACAAGGGAAGTTTTCGTGCCGGCTATGCCGCCGGCGGATTTCTAGAGCATGGCGTGCAGAAAGACATCATTGCCTTCCGTGATCTCTTGAAAACGCAGATGGGTCGTCAGCTCTTGGATGCAAACGAGGGCGATACCGGACCGATACTATTTCAGGCCGCAGGGGGCATGGACAAGATTATTGAGGGGTTCACGAATCATGTAGGTCAGCAGATTCGTTATCGCTCGATGGTCAAGGCTGTCGAAGTCAAAGATGCTGGGGTAGACATTTCTTATGAGCAGGATGGCGCCGAGCAGCTACTGCAGGCCGATTACTGCTTCAACTGCATTCCTAGCCATCTCATGACCGGTATTACTAACAACTTTCCAAGCCAGTACACAGAAGCGCTTAAATATATTCGTCGTGGAACAGCCTACAAGGCCGCGTTCCAGGCAAAAGAACGGTTCTGGGAGAAGGAGGATATCTACGGTGGTATCAGCTGGATGAATAACCCAAGTAGTCAGATTTGGTACCCGACTGCCGGCATGCATAAGCAGAAGGGCATTCTGCTCGGCGCCTATGATTACGGTAATGGCGAGCTACACACCGCTATGACCCATGAGCAACGCATCGAAGCGCACCTTACCGACGGTGAGAAGATCCATCCGAACTACCGCAATCAGGTAGAGAAACCGATCACAATTGCCTGGCATCGAATGAATCACATGCTGGGTTGTTCTGCGCGTTGGCAGCGTGATCGCAGTGGCTGGTCCCATGAGGAAGAAGATTTGTACCATGCGTTGCAGCAGCCTATTAATGGTCGTCACTACATGATTGGAGATCAGGTCAGCATGCATTCGGCATGGCAAGAGAGTGCGGTGATGTCGGCACAGTGGGCAATGGCAGATTTGAATCAGCGGTTGCGAGCGTAGCGATAAAGAACCAGGGGCGTATCCCACGATTTGGAGAAGTAAGAGTATGTTTAAGACCTTTCTAGCACTTAGCCTTTTTATAGCCTGTATTGGAGGCGCTGGTGCGGCGGAATCGGAGCGAGAGCCATTCGATGATCGCTATTGCACAACGTGTCATGGCACAGAAGGGCGCGGTAACGAGGGCGTGCAGGCGCCTCGGCTTGCTGGCATGGAACCTTGGTACCTGAGGCGACAACTGGAAAATTTTCGCGGCGATATCCGTGGCGTTCACCCTGAAGATAGAGAGGGGATCGCTATGCGCCCTATGGCGACGAAACTGACCGATGAATCTATCGATGACATTATTGAATGGATATTCGGCTGGGAGTACATACCGGCAGAAGTAACTATAAAAGATGGCGATCCCTCGCGGGGCCGCGGCCTGTATGGCGGCTGTGCCGTCTGTCATGGTGCGAATGCCGAAGGCAATGAGAGTCTTGGTGCGCCTGCCTTAGCAGGGCAGAATGACTGGTATCTGGTCACCCAATTGAAAAATTTTCTTGCTGGATACAGGGGCGCACACCCGAATGACACCTATGGGGCGCAGATGCGCACCATGGTGAGCACGCTGCGTAATGAGGCGGGTATACTCAATGTAGTAAGTTACATCAACACGCTTTCCCGTTAGACTAGGCGCTGCAATCTAAAGGAGCCGACACATGTCCATTTTAGCGATAGTAAACTTAGTTCTTTTTACCGCTCTACTCAGTCTGTTGTATCAACTGGGTAAGAATGAGTCATTTAGCCTTTCCCGTCGGGTCTTGATCGGTCTGATTGCTGGCACTATTTTTGGCTTCTACATGAAACTGGTGTTCGGCGGCAATGAGGTCGTGCTGAGTCAAACGATGGAGTGGACAAATGTTGTCGCCAATAGCTATGTAAGTCTCCTGCGGATGATGATCATTCCCCTGATTCTAATCACAATGATCGCTGCTGTATTGAAAGTTGAGGAGATCAAATCCTTAGGCAAGATCGGTGGCACGGTTGTTGGGGTGCTAATGTTGACCACAATGATAGCTGCACTAATCGGCATCACCATGGCGAGCTTGTTTGGATTGGAGGCTGGCGATCTTGCTGGGGGAGCTAGAGAGTTAGCACGAGCCGAAGCACTGCAAGCGAGACAGGGAACATTTGTAGATTTCAGCTACGCCGAACTGATTGTCAGTTTCATACCTACCAATATTTTTTCTGATTTGGCTCAGGGCAGAAGCATGTCGATTATCGGCGTTGTAGTGTTCGGCCTAATATTTGGCATCGCTGCAGCATTGGTTGGCGAAGAAAGTTCAGAGCACGGAGCACGAATTCGCAGTGCAGTAGATACCCTGCAGGCTGTCATCATGAAGCTGGTCAATATTATCATGTCCCTCACTCCTTACGGCGTACTTGCCTTAATGACTAGGGTAGTGGCTACAACTGATGCTCAGGCAATTGTTAATTTGATTTGGTTTGTAGTGGCATCTTATTCTGCAATTGCCCTGATGTTTATTGTGCACGGCATCATGATTGGTTTATTAGGTGCAAATGTTAAAACCTATTTCCAGAAAGTGTGGCCGGTGCTTACATTCGCATTTGTGACACGAAGTTCTGCGGCAACAATCCCTCTAACGATCAAAGCGCAAATTGAAGAACTAAACGTACCTGCGCCCATCGCGAATATATCCTCGTCATTTGGTGCAACTATCGGCCAAAATGGGTGTGCTGGTATCTATCCTGCCATGTTGGCAGTTATGGTCGCGCCCACCGTAGGTGTCGACATCGACATTAATTTCATTGTTACGCTCTTGATTTTCACCGCAATTGGGTCTTTTGGTATTGCAGGTGTAGGTGGTGGCGCTACCAACGCTGCCTTAATCGTATTTTCTGTGCTGGGATTCCCTGTCACTATTGTCGCCTTGTTAATCTCTATCGAGCCTTTGATTGATATGGCAAGGACAGCATTGAATGTGAATGGCTCAATCACGACGGGTATGATTACGACAAGAATATTAGGCGATAAAACTGCAGCCAGAGAAAGCACCATGCCGGATACTGGAATGCAGAAATCTTAGTTAGGAATTTTTTGAATCATTAGAATGAGGTTAAGAAGTTATGATCATATTTAGAAAATCAGTTTCTACTCTATTAGTTGTAGCCGCGCTCGGTATCGCTACAGTCGCAAGTGCTGCAGAAATTGTGCGCACAGGAGAGGGCAGGAACTTCTACAATAACATTATGATTCCAGCGGGCGCCGAGACTCTATATCTCAGTGGTTCCGGAGCGCAGCAAAAAGACGATGGCACCTGGGGCGACATGGAGCAGCAGACAGTCAACACCTTTAGTCGTTTTCAGGAAACGCTAGAAGCTCAGGGTTGGTCACTGGAAGATATCGTACAGGTGCGTGCATTTGCCGTATCCGGTGCCGATGGAGAGTTGGACTTCGCCGGTTTTAATGCGGGCTACCAGCAGTTTTTTGGCAGTGAAAAGAATGCAATGAAGCCAGTGCGTTCTTTTGTAGAGATTGCAGGCCTAGTCGTTGATGGCTGGCTAATCGAGATCGAAATTCGTGCTGCGAGAATGCCTGATTAAGAATACCTCTCGCTAATGCGAAAGATTCAGGGCTAGATTTAAAAAGGCCGGTGTGATGTAAAGTCATCACACCGGCCTTTTTATTGGCTGTTCATGGGCGGCTGCCATGACACATGCTGTTGTCTTTGCAATGGATCGGTAAAGCCAGGGCAGTAGTCATGGACTCATCATTCACATACACTTTCCTCAGCTGTTTCTTCCCTACTACTTATTGGTGCGCACCATGATCCGTATTCCTTGTCTGCTCCTCGCTGCCCTCCTACTGCTTCCATATACTGTAGCGGCTCAGTCTAGTTTCGATGTGTTCGAGGCGAGCATCACTGAGATTCAAGATGCGCTTGGTCAGGGTCAAATTAATTCTGTGCAATTAGTACAGCAGTATCTCGATCGGATACAGGCCTATGATAAGCAGGGCCCAAAACTCAATAGCATAGTGCGCATAAACCCAGTAGCCCTGACGCAGGCCCGGGCACTCGATGCGGAGCGACAGCGAACCGGTTCGCGTGGACCCTTGCACGGTGTGCCCATCGTAGTTAAGGACAACTACAACACAGACCACATGCCGACCACGGGAGGCTCGGTGGCATTGGCGAACTTCATTCCTAATGAGAACGCGGCGCAGCTCGACAAGTTGATGCAGGCGGGAGCTATCATCCTGGCGAAGACGAATCTTCACGAGTACGCCTATGGCATCACCAGCATCAGCTCGCTCGTGGGACAGACACGTAACCCCTATGATCCGCGACGGGTACCCGGTGGCTCTAGTGGTGGTACCGGCGCTGCGGTGGCTGCAAGTTTCGCTGCGGCGGGATTTGGTTCGGATACCTGCGGATCGATTCGGATCCCTTCTGCGTTTAATAATCTAATTGGACTGCGCCCTAGCAAGGGGCTGTCGAGCATCTACGGTATTCTTCCTCTTTCTCATACTCAGGATGTAGCAGGCCCGTTAGCGCGGAATGCAGAAGACCTCGCGATAATTCTTGATATTGTTTCCGGTTTTGACGCCCGTGACGAGGCGACGCAGATCTTGAGAACAACGCCTGTTCCAGCCTTTATGGAGCGGCTCCATTCGGCGAATCTGTCGGGTCTGCGTATCGGTAAACTGCAAGAATATTTCGATGGATCCGATGGCGCTGTGATATCTGCGTTAGAGGATGCTCTCGATTGGTATCAGCAACAGGGTGCCGAGATTGTAGAAATTGAGATACCCGATATGACAGATTTAATTCGGCGCTCGGGCCTGATTGGTCACGAGTTCAAGACGGATATCGATCAATATCTGGCTACGTTCTCAGATAATGAAAGCTTGAATCTGAACTTAATCGTCAGCCAAGGCCTCTATCACGAAGCGGTCGAAGGTGTGTTGAGCCGTTCGAACGCCTCGGAACTCGATGAGCAGGCCTATCGTAGCGCTGTAGAAGTAAGATCAGCGCTTCGTGCAGCCATAGAGGCGGTGATGAGTGAGCAGGGCCTGGATGTTATCGCCTACCCAACGATTAAGCGCACACAGGTGTTTACAGGCGATTCACAGCCCGGCAGCAATTGCAGTCTCAGTGCGAATTCTGGTTTGCCGGCTCTCTCGATGCCGGTAGGCTTTACCGGAAATGGTTTACCGGTAGGAATGGAGCTGTTGGGCGGTTTTCTCCAAGATGCCGAACTGCTGGCTATTGCCCAGCCCTATGAGACAGCCCTAAGTAGCAGGCGCGCGCCATCAACAACTCCTGCCCTAGAGTCGGGGCTCGCCCCAGGCTTAAAGAATTTTGAGCTCGTCTTTAGTCGGCCATCATTACGAGTCGAGGCGAGTTTTACCTACAGCGTTGTTACGAACCTGTTTGATTTTCAAGTCAGTAAAGAGCTAACGCAGGGACAAGAAGTAACAGCAGCTACGCTGGTAATCGATACCAATGGCGACGGCGAGCTAGATGAGCCGGTAGTCCTGAACCTGTTATCGCCAGATGTTGATGCCGCCGCCGGTAGTCATTTCATGTCTGCTGAATTCCGCCAGGCTGTTGAAGAGAGGCGTCTCTACCTTAGGGTATTTGGAGATTCACTGCCTCGCCAAGGAGCGACGCAGCTGCTAGAGTAGATAACAGTAAACCTATTGTTCTGGATTAAAATCAAGAGGCCACGCTATGAAGCCCACTATCAGATTGAGAACGAGAGCCCAGCTCTTTAGCCTATTCACATTGCTCTTTTCCGGCACGCTATTCGCACAAGATGTGCAACTAGATTTCGACTACTTTAAGAACGAAGTGCAGCCGATCTTCCTCTCCAAACGTGAAGGCAATGTGCGCTGCATTCAATGTCACACACGCAGTAGTAATTTTAGGCTGCAGCCACTTAATGAACATCAACTTTTCTGGACTGATGGACAGTCGCGAATGAACTTCGATTCAGCCAGCGAGTTTGTGTTGGCAGGTGATGATCCTTTGCGAAGCCGATTCTTGGCGCACCCCCTGGCAGCAGCCGCGGGCGGCGACCCCTTTCATGGCGGTGGCAAACACTTTCATAGTCAGTTCGACCCCGAGTGGCGCATCATGGCGGACTGGGTGGCCGGCGCTAAATCCAGGCGCGAGCCTTCGAGTGTCGCCGTTCGGATTATTCAAACGAATGCAGCGGGGGATACCTCAACGATTATCGACCCTGAGACGAACCAAGTCGTAGGCGAGATATCGGACATAGAAATCCCTCATGGCGTGGTAGGCGCTCCTGATGGCTCGCAGGTTTATATCACGAACGAGGTTATGCACAGTCTGGATATCGTTGATTCCAGAACTCTGCGCGTTAAGAGGCGTATTCCGCTTAGCGGCAGGCCGAATAATTTGGGTGTAACCAGTGATGGCAGTAAAGTCTATGTGGCGATCATGGAGATGCCGGGGTCGGTGGATATTATCGATGTTGCCAGCATGAAGAATGTGAAGACGGTTGCGACTAACGGCGCCATTCACAATGTCTATGTAACCCCCGACAGTCGCTACGCGGTTGCAGGGTCTGTACACACCAGCTTTATTAGTGTCATCGATACTCGTACTGATGAATTGGCCTGGGAGCTTGAAATGAGTTCGGGCATTCGCCCTATGACATTCAGTACTAATGCCGATGGTTCTACTAAGAATATTTTCGTGCAGCTTTCTGGATTTCACGGTTTTGCCGTCGTGGATTTTGAAAGCAGAAAAGAAGTCGCACGCATTGAGCATCCTGTGGTGCCGGGTGAGGTTGCCCATTTGGATGGCTTGCAGGGAGCGCCTGCTCATGGCTTAGCGGTATCGCCAGACGGGAAGACCCTCTGGTCGACGAGTAAAGTTTATAGTCACGTCTATATCCATTCTCTTCCAGACCTGGAAGAGATTGGCCGCGTTTTCGTTGGGCAACATCCTGAGTGGATTACATTTACGCCCGATGGTGAACGCGCTTATATCGGTGCCGCGGGGGACAATGTTACCTACGCCGTGGATGCCAAAAAAATGCAAGCCATAGCGAAAATTCCTGTTGGGCAGGTGCCGAAGCGCATTGCCATGGTACGTATGGCGGTGGACTGAATCTATCTGGAGATACGGATAGGGAAGTGCTTAGGGTAGAACGAGGGTGATGGCGATGTCATAGCTGCCAGTCTCGTTCGCACTAAAACTAGTCACACCTAGCCAGTAAGTGCCCGGCGAAAGAGTCGTCTCGATCCGAGAATTGGAACCATCGCCGCCATCGTCATCCTGCAGAGCCAAAGCCCCTACTTCATCATTTACGATATCAACTAGCAATAAGCTGGCATCGAAATCCGAAGAATTGAGGTCGATCTGTACGGTAGAAGTTGCCGTAACTTCAATCTGTACCAGGTCCAAAAATTTATCATTGAATTTAAAGTCAGACGATACTAGGCTGCCGCTAATATTCGGATTGGGGTTTATTAGTACATCTACACCATATACCGAAGTGAATGTTTCGAAAGAGGAAGGAGGATTGCTGGTGTTTGAGATGATCGATATCTCATAGTCGCCTTGAGCGCTGCTATCCTCACTGCTCACACCTAGCCAATAAGTTCCTGCCTGAATAGGTTGACTGATTCGCGCATTGTTGCCCGAACCCGAATCGTCGTCGACAAATGTAGAGCCAGGTATAGCGGCCTGGGTGGCCGAGACTCGGACCAGATAGAGCAAAGGATCGAATACTTGGGAGTTTAGTTGGATATCTATGCTGGAATCATTCTTGAAGGTGTACTGATAAAGGTCGAGGGTCTTGCCATCCAATTGATTGTCGCTGCTGCTTAGGGTGCCGCTTTGTGTGTTACTACTGCTACCTGCTGAGATAGTTGCATTGCTTGGCGCTTGCAGAGTGACGCCGTAGATGTTGGAAATAGTAATCTCTTGCGCCACTTCTGTTGTGCCATAAATAGAAACCACGCCAGCTATGTCGTCGCTCTGTAATGTGTCTGAGTCAGACACGAAGGCCTGCATGATGGCGGTTTCTGTCGAGTGGTTGAGCCCTAGCGCATGACCTAGTTCGTGTAGGGCTACGCGTTCAAATTCACTAGCGCTCTTCAAGGGTCCGCTATAAACATCCCAGCTCTCACCGCTGTTAAATACGATATCTGCATCGGTGATGGTGAAACCACCAGTGCATTGCTGATTTTGGCACTGTCCAGCGGTAAGCGTAACCGCCAAAGTGCTTTCACCGAACTCGGTGCCACACACTGTGGCGTTAAAATCGACGCCGGTGGACCCGTCGCCGAATTCGCCTGCTCCACGAGCTATGCAGGGGTCGAGATAGCCATCAACCGCTATAAACTTAAAGTTGCTGACATTGCTCCATGCGGCCATCGATCGTTTAAAGGCATCGTTCCAGGTTCCACCGGTAGGAGAGCTTCCACTAATTCCGACATGAAAAACTGCTTGGTCAGTATTCCAAAAATTATCTGAAATGTTGAAGGCGTGGCTCGAGTTGATGCTAAGGAGAGTGAGCAGTAATAGGGCTGTGATTCTCAAGAACAGAATTCCTAATTCGCTAATAGATCAGCTATGCGTGACTTAAATTCTTCAACTGACAGTGCGCGCTCGATCATGATAGGGCTCGTTTCAGTCATGACACCGGCAGCGATATCGGTGTTGCCTTCCACGGTCGATAACGGCTTCTTGATGCTGCGTGGTATGGAGGACACGGCCTCGACTTCAAGCACTGGCTGATTGCCAGCTGTGCTGATTCTGCGGGTGCCGTTATCGTCGACAATGATGAAATGACCCTGGGACCAACCGATAAGTGGGTTGATTAGGTCTCTAGACATGGACTCGACGAAGTAGATTCCTTGCTCAGCCATTTCTGGAATGCGCATGCCGCTGACCTGTACGATCTGCCCATTGAATACGCCACCCATGAATTTGAGTTCTACCGATTCCCCGGAGTAGTCACCTTTAATGACGTCGTTGATTTGGAAGGTGACATAGGTGCTGATGATGCCGCTGTTGCTATCCTGTCTAGTCTCGCTATTTATCACCGCGCCTTCAAATACGAACTCTGCGTCAGCTACGACCTTGTCGATATCCATTGCGAGGATCGTAGTCGCAGACGCGTTAGAAAAAGCCAACATGAATAGGGAGCACGTAAGAGCAGTTATGATGCGTTTCGCGGGCTTGTTGAGAAAAGCGTTCATGGGGTTCCTTCTAGCAGAAGCTGGGCTAGCAAATAGCGTTGCGGGGCAAGTGTCATGTTCAACATTCCTAATGAAATTGGGCTAGTGCTAACTATGCCGAGTATAAGAATTATAGTGTAGCGATACTGTCAAAGACAGGCGACAGCTCTAGTTTAATCCCGCTACTCTGACATTCCTCGAAGTCTGTCTCAGAACCAGCAATTCACCTTCATTCCGACAACTGGCCAATGAGTTTGTTCAATTTCTTGTATTACTAATGCGCAAACTCGCTTTTTGATGACAAATGGGGGCTGGTCTGGTGAAACATAGCCAGTTAACGCTGTCTTAGAGGGCCGTATAGTGGGGATCATGCTGGTATCGGGCGCTAGCCGGTAGTATCCTCAGGTCTCGCTAAAACAATGAAACAAATACAATAATAAGATGCAGTCTAGCTATATAGCCAATATTATCTCGGGCGCTCTAATTGCATTGGTCAACATTTCGGTGGCCGTGTCAGTAGCGGCGTTGCTATTTGCTCAGACTGATCCGCGGCTAATGGTGCCGGGTATTGCCATATTGCTGGTCGGCACATTGGTGACTGGGCTAGGTGGCACTCTGTTTAGTGGCTACAAAGCGGTTGTTTGTTCTCCTCGTAATGGCCTTATTCCAGTATTTGCAGTAATGGTCAGCAGTATCTATGTCAGCTTCGGTTCTGAATATTCGATCGGAGCAGAGGCCACCATCATTGTGGCTATTATGGTGACAACGACTTTTGCAGGCCTTTTTCTGTTGTTGTTGGGCCGTCTCAAGCTCGGAAATCTAGTTCGCTACATTCCCTATCCCGTTACCGGTGGTTTTTTTGCTGGCATCGGCTACATCTTCATACAGGGTGGCCTTACTGTTGCCAGTGGCCGTGATGCTGATCTTGGTTCGCTCACCGACCCCCAGTTCATTCAACTCGTGACGCCAGCCGTGGTGTTGGCGCTCTGTCTTATTATAGGCAAGATGTTTCGAGACAACCGCCTCTCGGTGCCCGGTATCTTGTTGTTGTCAGTACTCCTTTTCTACGGGGTTTTGGCGATGGGTGGCATCAGCCGGGATCAGGCTGCAGAGAATGGTCTTCTACCTATCATCGAGTCTGCCGGTACGCTGGTGCCAATTTTCCATTGGGAGTATCTGCAGGAAGTGAAGTGGATTGCTATCTGGGAGCAGCTCGGCGGTATCATCGTTGTGGCGCTGCTCTGTTCGATGATGCTCCTGCTCGATGTCTCGGGTATAGAGTTACTTGCCAAGAAAGATTTGAACCCTGACCATGAACTTGAAGTTATGGGTTATACCAATGTCGTGAATGGAATGCTGGGCGGTTTTCCTGGCGTGCATGACGCATCGGACACTGCGCTTGTGGATAGGCTAGGCGGCAAAGACAGACTCATGGGGATCGTTAATTCCCTCTTGGTGGCAGCGGCAATTCTAGCAGGCACCGAGTTCATGGAATTGGTGCCTACGTTTCTTCTTGGTGGATTGCTTATCTATGTTGGTTTGGAATTCCTAATAGATTGGGTATGGAAAGCGCGTGACGAACTGCCTTTGTCTGACTATGTTGTAGTCATACTAATCCTCGTGGTCATTATCTTTTCCGACATCCTACAAGGGGTTACGTTTGGATTCTTCGTTGCCATTATATTGTTTGTAGTAAACTACTCGCAGCTCAGCGTGATCAAGATTGAAACTAACGGTAGTGACCATGCTAGCAACGTCGATCGCGATCTTGAAACGCGAGAGCTGCTGAACAAGGAGGGGCACCGTATACTTATTATGGTGCTGCAGGGATTCATCTTTTTCGGCACGGCAGATAAATTGATTACGGCTATCCGTAATCGAATCATGGAGCTCGAGGGTAGTAAGTTTGATTTCCTCGTATTAGATTTTCATCACGTCAGCCAGCTAGATACTTCGGCGATCGTCACCTTCTCCAAGTTGGCGCAGCTCAGTGATCGAGTTGGTTTTCATGTGGTAATTAGTAGCGCCGATGAAAAATCTATCAAGCAATTGGTGAAACATGATTTCTTTACCTTTGGCGATCGCTCCTTGGAAAGACACTATAAAGGGCAGTTGGATACGGCTGTCGATTGGTGCGAGCGGCGAATACTTCAAGATTTAAACTTGAGTGATGAAGAGCAAAATCTCGGCTTGCACGACGTACTCGGCCGCATCGCGTATGCGGAGGAAGATATCAAATTACTGGCCGACTTCTTCGTCGTCGAAAACAGAAAGGCAGGTGAATATTTATTCAAAGAGGGAGACAGCGGAGAGAGTCTGTATTTTGTTGGCTCTGGCACCGTGGTAGTTGTTCTTGACGTGCCTCGTCAGGAGGAGCGTATCCTGCGTAAGTATAAGGCAGGTGCAATCTTGGGAGAGATGGCTATCTATACTGGCGAGAATCGAACGGCCAGTGTGCGCATCGAGAAAGACGCCAGTCTGTTTAGATTGGATAAAGAGAAGTTGGAGGAAATGTCGCGTAGGTTTCCTGCATCCACTGCAGCGTTACATACCTACATCGTCAAAGTATTGTCTGAAAGACTAGGGCGAGCGAACAGAAATTTGAGTCGCTATATTTAGGGCTTAGAGGCTACTGGGCGAGTCTTACTCTACCGGTTGTAATACAACTGGAACCATCTCACTACCTTGAAACCAGCTTGCGTCGATACGCAGCAGTTCTTCATCCGCCTCATCGAATCGCAAGGTGCCGGTGAACTCAACGTCCAATCTACGAATCACTATTGTGAGCATGAGGCCTTTGAGGCTTATGCGGTCCACCGGCATGCCATAGATGCCTAAGCCATCGCTGATCATGTTAGCCGCATACTCACCATCATCCATGGAGATGTTAAAGATAAGGCCTAGATCATCCTCACCAATTACTAGTGGTCCGCCCCAGGAGCCAATCAATTGCGAATCATTGGGTTCTTGTGCGAGAGCAGCAGTAAACTGCAGGCATAGGACAAGGCATAGCAGACGTGTGATGTGGATAGTTTTTTTCATAAGTTAGATGTTAAGCCGCGGGCTGCCTCTCTGCAAGTTGATAACTAGTAAATGGTAGGTGACCATTTATGGCTGATAAGCCAAGTCTGATGGATCTTCTTCTGCCGTTGGAAATCTTTGCCGAGGCTGGACTTGGTGTAATCGCGAATCTTGAATTGCTTTAGGATTTTATTGTCTAATTTAAAATTGAGTTTGTTGGTGGAGAAAATGAGTAGTCCGTCTTTCTCCAGTTTGTTCATGGCGTTGCTAATCAGCGTGGCGTGATCCTTCTGAATATCCAAGACATTGCTGCTGCTTTTCGAGTTCGAAAAAGTAGGTGGGTCCAAAAATATCAAATCAAATTTCTCATATTTCGAACTTAGATAGTCGATGCAGTCAGCTTTTTTCAGGCGGTGGTTTTTGCCGCCTATTTTATTGAGAAGGAAGTTGCGTCGTGCCCAATCGAGATAGGTGTTGGATAGATCGATACTCAATGTGGAGGTGGCGCCACCTAGAGCTGCCTGTACGCTGGCGCTACCGGTATAACAGAATAAGTTAAGGAAGCGTTTTCCTGCGGCGTTCTCTCGGATGAACTGGCGTATCGGCCGATGATCCAGAAATAAGCCAGTATCTAGATAGGCATGCAAATTTATCCAGAATTGAGCGGGGCCTTCATTTACTGCAAAGAATGACTTGCTCTGGTCCTGAGACTCGTACTGTTGACTGCCGCGCTGACGTTCACGGGACTTCAGCACAATATTCTCCCGGGCTATATCGAGCACTTTTTGAACGGCTGCAATGGCTTGTTCTCGTCTTGCGCTCACTTTCTCATCGCTGATCTCAGCGGGGGCCTGATACTCTGCCATCTGCACGAATTCGCCATAGCAGTCGATAGCGAATGCGTACTCCGGCAGATCGCGATCATACAGACGAAAGCACTCGATATTCTGCTGTCGCGCCCATTTTCCCAGCACACGCTTATTCTTACGAAGGCGGTTTATCAGCATCGTCAGGCCTTCGTCTGGCATTGAGTTATTGTCTATTTCTGAATTCATGGAGAGATTCTTGGTGAGATTGAGAAGCCCATTGTTTGCCTATGGGGGCTGACGTGGCAGAATACTGGAAACACATGATACGCGAGTTAATCAGCAACAGAGAATAAAGATTATGGGACAAGAAGAATTAGAGCAAGTAAGCGAACTCTACAATATGCTAGTGACCTATTTGGTCAATTATAGCTTCCAGATATTTGGCGCGGTTGTTGTTCTGATTTTGGGCGCCTTCGTGGGCCGACGAGTAAGTAACTTGGTGTTGGCGCTGTGTGCGAAGAAGTCGCTAGATATTACCCTCAGCCGTTTCTTTGCCAGTAGTACCCGCATCGCGATCATCGTCGCCGCAGTGTTAATAGCGCTGCCCAAAATGGGTATTCAGGTCACACCGTTTATCGCTGCAGTCGGTGCTTTAGGCTTGGGTGCTGGATTAGCCGTCCAAGGCCTACTCTCGAACTATGGTGCAGGTTTAAGCATTATCTTCACTCGGCCCTTCGTCGTTGGCGACACGATTCGAGTCGAGGGTGTGTTCGGTGTGGTCAAGGAAGTACACCTTGCCTATACACTCTTGACTAATGAAGATGAGGAGCTAATCATCATCCCCAATAAACATATTGTTGGTGAGATACTGCACAATTCGCAAACCGACACCGTCTTAGAGCTCTCGGTTGGCGTCGCCTACGACAGCGATACCGATGCTGCTATTGCTGCCATCACAGCGAAGCTTGCCGAGATTGATGGCTTGAGCCAGGATCGTGCTATTCAGATCGGCATCGATGAGTTTGGCGACAGTTCAATTAATATAGCGATCCGTGCTTGGGCGAAGACCGAACGCTTTCATCAGCTTCGATTCGCTGCGAATCACGCCATTAAAAATGCATTGAGTGAGGCGAATATCTCCATCCCATTCCCGCAGCGCGAAGTGCGCATGTTGTCTTAAGATTCGCTATTCCTAGGGGCTTCTGGTCCGGATCTATGGCTTGCAGGTACTGATTGCATCCATTACTTTAAGGCAGGCGAGAGAGCTATCTCGTTTTTGACCGAATGGGCGGCTTAATCGATTCTGCCGCTATCCCACGGGATGGGAGCTCTGCACAACCAAGAAGAGTGAGGTACTAACGTGATGAATTTTTTTGATGAATCTGCACTAACCCGCAGAGCATTCGTGGGAATTACTGCAGCTCTATTTGCTTGTGCTAGTACATTTTCCTTGGCGCAGGATTCAGTGGATTGGCTAACCTTGGGTAGTGACTTTGCTCATACCCGTTATTTGCCTGTAGATGAAATCACGCCGGAAAATTTCGAAGAGTTAGAAGAGGCATGGGTCTGGGATGGCGCGAGCTTCAACGCTGCTAGTGGGCGCTCAACGCCTAGCTATGTAGATGGCAAAATTATTACCGTTGCAGGACCGCGACGCTACGTGATCGCCATTGATGCCAAGACCGGTGAGACGGTCTGGACTTACGTGGAGCCGAAGACTGCTCGCTACGAATATTCCATGCGTAAAGACTACGGCAAAGGCGTCACCATCGCCGAGGTTGCTGGGCGCAAGGTGGTCTATATCACTTCGCCAGCATTCTTCCTAACAGCATTGGATCTCGAAACTGGTGCGCCTCTAGAGGGTTTTGGTGGGCAGGTTCCTGTGGATGGATTTCCAGCGACGGGAGTTGTCGACTTACTCGCTAACCTAGGACACCCCTATGATCCTTATGAAGGAATTCCCCTTGAGACTGGCTATATCACTTCTTCTTCACCGCCTATTGTAGTCAATGGCACCATCATTGTTGGAAACTCCGCTGAGCAAGGCTATAACCAGGCGCGTATCGAGAATATTCCAGGTGATATCCTCGCCTACGATGCAGCAACTGGCGACTTCAAATGGAAGTTCAATGTCATTCCTCGCCCGGGTGAATATGGGCACGAGACCTGGGAGAACGATGCCTGGCAGTGGACGGGTGACGTCTCTTCTTGGGCGCCGCTGTCTGCCGATCAGGATTTGAACCTCGTCTACATCCCAACTAATAGCGCAACTATCGATTTCTACGGTGGTTTCCGACCCGGCGATAATTTGTTTTCTGCGAGCCTGATTGCTTTGGATGCCGATAGCGGTGAGAGGGCATGGCATTTCCAGATGGTGCATCACGATATCTGGAACTATGACACGCCGACCGCCCCAGTATTATTGGATGTGAATATAGAAGGGCGCGAAGTACCTGCCGTCGCACAGGCAACTAAGCAGGGTTTTGTGTATGCCTTTAATCGTGAGACGGGTGAGCCGTTGTGGCCGATGGTAGAGCGTCCTGTACCCTCATCACTGGTGCCAGGAGAGAAACTCTCTCCGACACAGCCGTTCCCAACGAAGCCTGAGCCATTTGAATTGCAAGGCATCTCTATCGATGATCTCGTTGATTTTACGCCTGAGCTGCGTAGACGCGCGATAGAGGCGATATCTGAATTTGAAATCGGGCCGCTTTTCAATCCGCCGCTGCAATACGACAACGAGCTAGGTAAGACAGCCGGGCTCTGGTGTCCTGGCGGTGGTGGTGGAGCAAACATCAACGGACCAGCCGCAGCCGATCCAGAGTCGGGCATTCTCTACGTAACTTCAAGCACCGGTTGTACGGCGCGAGTGCTAGGCCCGGGCGCCGAAGCTGATCTGCGTTGGAACGCGCCAACAGGAACAACCTTTGCAGACTACGCGGTTGTTCGTTCCGCATCGCCAGGTCGTATTCAAGGCATTCCCATTACGAAACCACCCTATAGCCGTATTCAGGCTATCGACATGAACACGGGTGAAACATTGTTCACACTGCCTGTAGGCGAAACGCCAGATAATATTGCTAATCATCCATTGCTGGCTGGCATAAATGTAGGCAATACCGGAAGTGGCTCTAAGGCGACTATGGTAGTTACTAAGAATATGTTGATGTATTCAGGTGCGGTTGGAGATGGTACGCCCCATCTGTTTGCAGTTGATAAGCACACCGGCGAAGAATTAGCGCGAATCGAAACCTCTGAGCTTAGCCGCTATGGCATGATGACTTATCAGCACGAAGGGCATCAATACGTAATGCTACAGAACGGACCTAAGCTAACCGCCTTGGCATTGCCTGGCGCGATAGTAGCTGGCGACGACGGTCACTAGGCTAGCTGTTTTCTTCACGACGCCGATAAGGCTAGATACACAAAAGAATGTAAGTAACAGAAAACCCACGGAGCAATAGCTTGCGTGGGTTTTTTT
>OLHJ01000013.1_pt1 | contig 113607 bp, 104 predicted proteins | sample 1609491 | NCBI WGS metagenome assembly OLHJ01 (sample SAMN05416861, study PRJEB24817) | seawater metagenome | isolation source: Sea water | place: Canada:Atlantic | collected 2013-11
GGCAGAGTGGTCATGCAGCGGACTGCAACTCCGTTAACGCCGGTTCGATTCCGACTCCAGCCTCCATTTCAAACTAAGTCCTAGCAAGACCATCCCCTCAAAAAATGCCCGGATGGCGAAATTGGTAGACGCAAGGGACTTAAAATCCCTCGGTGGAAACACCGTGCCGGTTCGATTCCGGCTCCGGGCACCATATAAATCAATAGCTTAGAGCTTTTGATCAAATCTCATAATACATAGCAATTTTTGATGTAGACACTATTGGCATCGGGGTCTTATCTTGCCGGCGCGTTAGCGAGACTTTGACTCTCTCTGTTTCCAGTAATCTTTATTATTGAAGGAGTAGGGCGGTTTTCACCCTCTTATTTCAGATAAAGAAAACTTTGCTTCAGAATAAGGAAGACCTTATTCTGAAGCAGATACTCTATCTACTTATTCAACTTCGCTGGAGTGTATGTGCATGCTAAATCTCTTTAAGTGTAAGCTCGGAACGATTCTATTCGTTTTGCCGCTAATCCTAGTTGCCTGCACGAATCAAATTCCGCTAATTTATGTATCCATACCGGAAGGAGCAACTATTTCAGAAATTAGCACTGGCAATGCTCTCGGCATTGCTCCTACTCGGAAAATCTTCGAGATAGATTCTCGATCTAGTCCTGATTCTGAAGGCTGTTATATCTTGGAGGGTGTAGCTGCGCGCTGGGCTAGTGGTGCAACAGCTCAGACGGAGGAGCTGAAATTATGCGATGGTAATTCAGGACCTTATGCCGTCAGGTTAGTTCGACCAACTGAACATCCTGATCTAGAAAGAGACCTGGAAGAGGCTGCCGCAGTGAAAGCAGCTCGTATCAATGCATATGTTGAATTTGAACAAGAAAAACTCAGACTAAAGCGCACTATCGGGGTGGGCTTTCTACTGCCTACGTACTCAGGAACTAAGAATGAGTAAGTGCCAATGCGCAGACATAGAGCGCTTATCCGCGCGAAGCTATAGGGTCAGGAAGTATTGGATCAAGTCTTGATTCGCGACATTAGTCGCACATAGTTCGCTTCCGGCTCCGGGCACCATTTATAACGACTGACTAGACCGAGAGTTTGTGGCTGAAAGCACCGCTTATTGGAGTTCTGGGTCTTCATTTCTGTACTTCTTAAATTTCCGCCCAACGGTCGTCTGATTACTCTTAATTAACTTCGCTGCATCGGTTTGATTGTTATCACTCTCCCGCATCGCTTCCTTAATTAGTAGCTCCTCAACTAGCCCAAGCCATTCACTCAACTTCACATCTTTCATGGAAGCAGCCAGTTTCCAAATTACTGTCCACTTGATCTTAAAGATCACGATGCGTCCTGATTGATAGGTAGCCATCATAGCTACGAAAAATGTTGTCGCTAACGGCATGAATACGCCGACGGATGCTTTGAAGTCCAATGCCCGCAGCGTGGAAACTGCAAGGATAACTAGTGTGGTTGGGATAACTGCAATCAGCACTTGCCGGCATCTCGTGCGCTTTTCCCCAGAAGCTGTAATCGCAGAGTGGCATATGATGCCTAGTACAAATAGGGTTATAACAAGACCGTAAGTGATTAATACTGCGTGGTAATCTGCTTTAATTGAAATGACGGTGTAGGCAACTTGTTCATACCCCTGGACTAATTTACCGGTAAAAAGGAGGTATGTGCAGGCAAGAGCAGCGGTGCCGAATACAAGTGAGATCGACTTGATCTGCTTGCTAGCAACGAGGGTGAGAGCAAAGATCAACAGGCAGTAAGCTAAGAGTATTAAACTGAATATCTCCGCCTTAAATGCCAGGGCGGTTAAATCTGGATTCGTGTAGTAGGTGAGGGCGACAAGAAATTCGAATACGTTCTGAAGAATCATACTGATACAAAGCAGCGCGAAGGCAGATGTAAGTTTGTTCTGCGTCTTAGAAGAAAAAAGAATTGCCATCTTGGCTGTCCCCGCCAGTAGGGCAATGAATCCCAGTATCTGCATTTGCTCCATGGGGGTTCCTTGATTTAGGGTATTTCTCTTCGTGGTTATTCTTATCAAAATGGTGGGTTTTAGGTTATAGGACTGCAGTCACTTTGTAAAATTAGGTAGCCGAGATCTTCATTTCCCGTTTTTTTTCCGACCAAATCTGCCTTCGCAGTGATTTTTTTTGCAAGAATTTGTAAATAATTGAGGTTTTTTTAGGTTTTATTTCATGGGCTTAGATTTGAGTTAAAAATCGTAGGCGACGTACTATTCAAGTTGAATACTACGAAAGAAACTAGCTGTGATGTCTAGCCTGCCGACATTACTGTTAGCTAATTATTGGAATGTCTATTGTGCTAACTGGGACACAGTTACGACTCCTTCCCAGTAGGTTTTTCTAAGCTGTTGATATATAAATCTTAAATAGATCCAAATCATGGAGTCGAGTAGGGTCTTAATCAAAGCCGTTTTTTGGTTTAGTGATGAGTGCGGCGTTTACTGAACTTATTAGCTACTTATTAATGAAAATCACAACTGATTTTCTTGAGTGCTAGCCCTTCAAAGAGTCCTACAAGTTATAGGGAGGAATCCTACATCAAGGGTTCTCGCGTCGGGAATCACAGCAAAGAAAGCTATGTTTTGTATGATTTCGTTAATGAAATGCTTTTTTGAATCGATGTTTTACATAGTAATTTTTCTCTAGAATACTAGCCAGTTGCACTAAATTCTCACACCCAAAAATTACAGGAAGTCATCATGCTCAAGTCTCATATCTATTCTGTTGGCTCAGAATTAGCCAAACATGCAGTCTTAACCAGGGATATTCTAGCTGAAGCTGGAATCGATGATATCGATCTAGTAGAAAAGTCACTAGGTATCCGTGAAGTACGGCAGGCGCCTATCAACATGCAGCCATCACAGTTGGCTATGCCCGCAGCGGAGCGAGCGCTGGCTGAATCAGGGCTGCAATATCATGAGATAGATGCGGTTATTTACTGCGGTATCGAGAGAGACTGCCCTGAACCGGCTACCGCTCATATCATCGCTAGCGGTCTAGGTCTGACACCTACCATCTGCTTCGATGTGGCGAATGCATGTCACGGCTTTACAAGTGGTTTGCAGGTCGCTAATTCCTTTATCCGTTCTGGTGATATTCGTCACGTATTAGTCGTTACGGCAGAGTTGTCCAGCAAGGTCACTCGTCAGGTTACCGATATGTTTAAATCTGGCGTGCTTACCCAGGCAGATATCAAGACTCACATCGGCGCTATGACTGTAGGAGATGCTGCTGGGGCAATGGTGCTGGGGCCAACAGAGGATGGCAGTGGTATTGACCAGATTCGCTGTGGGTCGGTAAGTCGTCATCATGCTCTGTGTTCTTATAACAACAACGATTATGGGAGTCTGTCCTTTAACATGGATATGGGCCGTATTAGCGCGGTAACGCTGAAGTTAGTTAAAGACCTTATAGGACCAACTTATCAGGGCTTAAATTGGAAGGCTGACGATGTTGATCTGTTTATTCCCCACCAGGTGGGCGAGAGACCTTTCATGAAGTCGCTGGAAATTGTGGGGATAGATAAGGATAAGTCCATTGCTACCTATCCGAAGCTAGGTAATCTGGCGTCCGCGACTGTGCCGGTATGTTACGACATGATGAAGAAGCAGGGGCGCTTGGAACCTGGCTCGAAGATGCTGATGGGAACTACAGGAAGCGGCATAGTGGCGTCCTTTGTAGGAATTTCTCTATAAACGGACTTTGTTCACATTTAGCCTATTTGCTCTGGAAATCGACGGGGAATGTAGTTACTATTCTTGCTTCCCACGATTATTCAGGGCACAAAATAATATGGAACAAGATGCGCTGGTATATTTAGGCGGATTCGCGTTGATTGGTATTGTGCTGAAGCTCGCGATTCTCTTTAACGTCAGTATAAAGAGCAAGCTTGCCCAAAGCTTCGTCGTCGTGTGTACCTTATTCCTACTGCAGAATGTGTCAGAGTTTTTAGCTTACTTTACTTATCTCCCAGCTGAAAAATTGAGTTTAATGTTCATTCATATCTATATGAATACATTATATTTTATATTCCCTTCTATCCTCATTCTTGCGCTAACTTTAGTTGAATTTAAGCGTCTTACCGCGGCTAAATTTGCTCTATATGGCATGGCCTCGCTAATCTCAATAGCCCATTTTGGCGGATATGTTGTAGAAGGCGTAAAATTCCTGCAATGGACAGCAATTACAACGCCGGGCGATTACTATTGGCTCGCGATGCTGTTCATAGTGCTTAATGTGTTGGCTACACTCGTCGTGCTTGTCGCTAACAATATTGCTAACAGCAACTTCGAAATACGAAATCGCTGCAAGGTTAATCTGCTCGCGTTCACCCCGATATTCTTAGTAGCCTGCCTGGTAGTGCTATTCAGGCTCGCCGGGTTCGATTCATCGTCGGCTGTCAGCTTACCAATGGCGACTATGTTCTTCCTTTTCGTCATGCTGTTGCAGGCCAATGGCAATATCTTCTGGGCCTCGCTGCGTTTGAAGATACTCCTGTCGGTTCTCACACTGAAGAACATCAATACCCTTGATGACATTTTGGGCAATATTGAAAAACTGCGAATCACCGAGGCATTGCGAGCCAGCAACGGCATGCAGAGAAATGCTGCGAAGCTACTGAGTGTTCCGCCGTCAACGCTGAACAAGAAGATAGCGAAATACAAGATCGATGCAGAATCCTATCAAGGCATGAGTGTTATAGAAGCTATTCGGTCACGGCGCCTCGCTTCCTAATCCAAAACCCGCAGAAGCACACTGTTAATTCCATTTCCGTTATATACTGGCCTAGGTTATAGCGTCGCGGATTCCTATTCTGTAGCGCCTCGTTTAAATCGCTACAAGGTCTACTGCGCTAATGTCAGCTTTCCCCCCATGTCCAAAATGTAATTCCGAGTACGCCTATGAAGACGCTGCGCTGTTGATCTGCCCCGAGTGTGCCCATGAATGGTCCCCAACTGAGCAGCAAGCGATTGATGAGAGCGTTGTGGTCGATGCAAATGGTAATGCGCTCGTCGATGGGGATACGGTTTCTGTAATCAAAGACTTGAAGGTAAAGGGTACATCTTCGGTGGTAAAGGTCGGAACCAAAGTCAAAAATATCCGACTCGTTGATGGCGACCATGATATCGATTGCAAAATCGATGGCATCGGTGCGATGAAGCTTAAGTCGCAGTTCGTTAAGAAGGTTTAAGTACTCCTCACATCATTTATCTGCGTTCATCTGTCTTTGCGTAATCACCTATCTGCAATAGTGTTCGGCTGTTCATAAATTGTTCAGTTTGTCGTGTTCATAATCGATGCTAGTGAATAGTTTAGGTTATTCAGTAAGCCAAGCGCCGGCAGGAGAACACCATGTACAATTTGTTCAAAGCCAATACCCTTCGCTTATCGTGCGAGACCTCTATAGCAGGATGGCTGCTATTAGTTACCTCATGCTTGCTCACCGATACCGCATTAGCCCAACATCCAAGTCTGAATCAGGGCGTGCTTTCGCTTCCATACGTGGTTAGCAATGAGGCGGCGTACAGCGCTGAGTTATCGATCATTCCTGGCTCAGATCCCGTTCGATTCGAGTTAATTGCAGCGCAGTCGCTGCCCCTAAATAATTCCCTACAAAGCAGTGCCTTCGAAGACAATCAGTTATTCATACCTGACATTGATGTAGGCGGTCTTGCCTATTGGGCTGTGCTGGGCTTGATTGAGATTGGTGCCGGCGCTGCGACGGAGTTTGAGGTTCGAGAATTTGGCCTTCACGCTGCGGTAGTTAGCAGTAGTCAGCTTGGCCTTGCGACGCAGCCTCAGTGGCAGCGTATGCCGGGAAATGCAAGGGACATAGGCGTGGGTGCGGATGGCTCAGTCTGGGCAGTAGGCACTGACGAGCGTAGTGGTGGCTATGGAATCTATCATTGGCTAGGCGGCATCTGGCAGCGTATTGATGGTGGCGCGCTACGTATCGATGTGGATCCCGATGGCGTCCCATGGATTGTGAATGATTCCCATAGCATCTATCGCCGGCAAAATGGTGCTTGGCAGCGGATGGGCGGTAATGCGAGAGATATAGGTATAGGAGCCGATGGTAGCGTCTGGGTCACCTCAGGTGGCGGTACTTATCGCTATGACCATGGCGATTGGGTAGGAGTACGAGGTTCTGGAGTTCGCATAGATGTGGACCCGAATGGGGTTCCCTGGGTAATCGATCATACCAACGATATTCACCAGCTCATCGCGGGGCGATGGATACAGCGGAACGGTGCGGCTAGAGACATAGGTATAGGAGGTGATGGCTCCGTGTGGATTATCGGCACCAGCGAAGACGACGGAGGTCATCGTATCTATCGCTGGAGCGGAGCAGCATGGAATCGTGTTGCCGGTAGCTCCAGACAGATAAGCGTTGATCCAGATGGCTATCCTTGGGCGGCAAATTCCGCTGGTGATATCTACCGTGGTCAATAGCTGCAGAAACTGTAACCAAAAGGGAGCTAGGGCGTCTAAACCTTAAGTACTTATTACAGCTAATCTATTGAGGCTTACCCCATGCACAATTCAAATATTGGAAAACTCGCAAAATTTACTGCTGTCGCTGCATCGCTGCTATTTAGTGGTGTGCTCTCTGCAGATTCTACTAAAAGGATTTCCCGTACGATTAATGCGGCCTCATTCGGATCAGTGGATATAGAGGTGGCCGTCGCTGAGATGGACATAGAGTTCTATGACGGGGAAGACATCGTGCTTGAGATAGAGCTCGAATCAGACGGTCATTGGTTCTCCTGGAGGCGTGGAGATGTAGATGATGTGGAATTGGAAGTACGTAGAACAGAGCGCAATGTCTACCTGGGCATTGTTGATAAGAAAGTACAGCAGCATTGGCGAGTTAAGATGCCCGCAAAGCTCGCTCTTGCAATCGATGTAGGCGTCGGCGACATTGAATTGAAGGACTTTTCCAACAATCTTGACATGCAGGTGGGTGTCGGGTCTGTCCGCGTCGATGTTGATGGCATCGATTATGCGATGATACGTGCATCCGCTGGCGTAGGTGACACGGCTATAAAGGGCTTCCCTGGAGAGCGTGTAGACAATGAGCGCTCATTTATTAGCTCTGATTCCTTTCGCTATGGTGAAGGGGACTTAGAGATAGAAATCGAAGTCGGCGTTGGTGATATCCAAGTGGCTAGCCGCTAGCGCTAGTTAAATGCGCCAGAGAACTACCATGATGGTTCTCTAGGCTTTACATTCCTCTCAGTAAAATAGCTCCCTGTGACGGTTTCACCGAGGCAGGGTATTGCCTATACTGCTTTAATCCGCGAATTAGTGATGATAGTTGATCACGAGGTTTTATTGACAGGAATTGTCTTAGCTATGGTTTTGAACTATGTATGAAGCAAACTGGATGTCTATCCTACCTCCGCTACTGGCAATTGCCCTCGCGATTATTACTAGGCAGGTAATACTCTCACTAAGTTTTGGTATCTGGGTCGGTTTCTGTTTGCTCGAGTCTGTTAATCCTCTGGCTGGGATTGGCTTGGCGCTCGACGGCATCGTAAATGTGTTTTCCGATGCAGGCGATACACGTGTCCTCATGTTCACACTTATCATCGGCGGGCTGATTGCGACCATCGAAAAGCTTGGTGGTGTGCGTGGCTTTATCCATCTCTTAGAGCATCGCAACTGGGTAACCAATGGTAAGCGCGCTCAATGGCTAGCCTACACAACCGGCATCGTCGTTTTTATCGAATCTAACATCACGCTGCTTATTGCTGGAGCAATATCCCGGCCACTTTTCGATCGTTACAAAATTTCGCGAGAGAAGCTCGCCTATATTATCGATTCAACTTCGGCGCCAATTTGCGTGCTTATTCCTCTGAATGCATGGGGCGCGGTAATAATAAGTCTGCTAGGCTCTGCTGAAATCGATAATCCAATCGATGTTTTTATCTATGCCATTCCATTCAACCTCTATCCGATTGTTGTAATACTATTCTGCGCCTTCGTTATAACTAGGGACTTAGAGATCGGACCAATGAAGAAGGCGCAGCAGCGCACCGAAGCGGGCGAGCTGCTCTGGGCGAACGCAACGCCGATGGTCGATCCAGAGATTCTCTCACAGCAAGTTGAACGAACTGATGCAGACAAAGCAAGATTCATGATCGCGCCTATTTTCGTTATGGTTGTTAGCATGCCGCTAGGCCTAATTGTGACTGGCGATGGAGATCTCAGCGCCGGCTCAGGCTCTACATCTGTTCTATGGGCAGTACTAGCTGCGCTAGTTACTTCTTGGGGGTTGGCGCTGCAACAGAAGCGATTACGGCTAGATGAGCTGATGCAAATATTCTTGAAGGGAGCGGGGGGCTTGTTACCTGTCACGATGATTTTGCTGTTTGCACTTGCACTTGGTGATGTTGCGAATCTGCTAGGCACCGGCGCCTATGTTGCGCAACTGGTTCAGGAAAGTATTCCTCTAGCTCTGCTGTTGCCCTTGCTGTTTATTATTTCTGGGTTTATCGCTTTCTCGATCGGTTCGAGCTGGGGTACCTTCGCAATAATGATACCTCTCGCTATGCAAATAGCAGTACCACTTGACTTGAATAGCTCGCTGTTTTTAGCAGCAGTCCTGTCGGGTTCTGTGTTTGGGGATCATGCATCGCCGATTAGCGATACAACCGTTGTAGCCTCTATGGCATCAGCTACAGACCATATAGATCATGTTAGAACTCAACTCCCTTATGCTCTGATAAGCGGGGCTATAGCTGCCTTTGGCTTTCTGCTAATTAGTGCATTCCTACTTTAGGTTTTATTCTATGATTTAGGTTTGTAGCTAACTACTCCATAGCTCTGATTTCCGTTACGGGAATCATTTCAATGTCTTTGAACTTATCGCTAGCCTGATTATTGGAGTCTATTAAATTCCCGACACTAGAGTAGGTGTCAGTGACGAATACTGATTCATCATTATGAGTTTTGCGAGTAATACCAAAATTAATCTTATCTCTGTTTGGTTGAGGTATTTGGTTAAGCATGTTCTTGGTAGCCCAGACTGATCCGTTACGAGCGAAGTCACTAATGCGTGATGCATAGTTGATAGTCTCACCGAGAACAGTGAACTCGACATGCCCCCCAGCGTGATAACTACCGAACCATTCCTGTCCCTCGTTGAGGCCTATATTTAGAAATATATCGCTAAACCAGCCTTTACGTGCCTGCCACTTTTGAGTGATTCCTTTCATCATCTTTTGGAGCTCGAGAGAGCATTTTATGGCGTTAAGCTTGTAGTCACAGTCAGGCTGCGGAAAGAAGTAGTACACCATGCCGTCGCCAGCATGCTTGCCGTAGGTGCCATAGTATTTCCTAAAGATTGGCGCGCTCTCCTGCCAAATGTTATTGATCAGCTCGAAATATTCTTCGGCAGGTAGTTCCGAGCAAATTTTTATAGAGTTCTGTACATCTGCCACCATCACCGTGACATCGGTAAGGTAAGGCTCCCGCCTTTTCAATAATTCGTTGATAACTTGATTGCGCTTGCTGAGAAATTCGAGAAGATAGTTGTTATCCAAAACAACGGGACTGTATGTGAAGAATATTCCCTCGCGGTAGAAGCATATATACAGGTCATAGGGCGCTGTCGCGCCGTCGCCGTCAATTAGCATAGTGGGGAAGTGAATCATTGGCTCTTTTCCCGCTGGCGCAGTAGTCTCATATGCGTTTTTTAGGATGCTCAGTTGATTGCCGTTAAGGCTCGAGTAGATCTTCATGAGTGCCTGTTGGCTAAGTCTTTTCTTGCCTGCGGCTAGATGGGGCATGAGCAGCTCTCCCATTCTGTCTTCATCGCTGGCTGCTTCAGTTTCGAATAGTAGCTGCAGTAGATTGCGCGATTGTAAGTCGCCGGGAAGCTCGTCATTGTGATTAAAGAAAGAATGCTGAGCTTTGTTATTCCACCAGATCAGCTCAAAGTTGTTGTTGACCATATATGCCGGGCCGGGCAAGTCTTCAATACTGCCATCGAATGAAAGATTTTGGCTTAGGGTAGTGGAAGATAGTTTGCCGGGCGATCCTTGCCCAGCATCCGAGGAAAAAGATGAAGTGCTTCGAGCTCTTGTATCCTGAAGTGTATTTCCGGCCTTTTCTTGGGCGCCACTCCCTGAGGCCTCAATTGACTGGCGCTGCGAATCTTGTTGTTGGGTGGCGCTAAGCTCATCAGCAATCTGAGCCATGCTCATCCCTTGTTTCTTTAGTTGCTGCACCTGCTCTATACGCTGCACAGCTGTGTCATCGAAATAGCCGAGGCGGGTGGCTCGCCCTTCATTTTCCCCCGGCGTTTTGATGACCGGGTTAGGGAGTATGCCGAGAGCAACGTAATTATTCAGTGTTGCTCTAGAAATTCCTGTAATTTCAATGACTTGCTTGCTGTTTAGCATGTTTCTATCACTCTATTGACGATTTCGGCAGTATAATTAGACAGTGTAGCCGTGTCAACTGTCTAGGTAGGCTGTATATATACTATGCATAATTATACTGTCTAAATAACTAAGCTGTGAGCAAATGGCTCACTGCTTTTACTGAGAAGGTTGGCTGCTAGGGGCATAAAAACTGGTATCATCGCGTTTCAAACATTGCTATGAGGACCCGCTACAGATGGATTTTAAGCGAATTGATGTGCAGGAGGCTCGAGCATTGTTAGATGCGGCGCCGGACAATGGCTTGCAGATTGTCGATATCCGCGACGAGCAATCCTTCGCTAGCGCTCATATCACTACCGCGTTGCATCTCGATAATAGTGGTGTGCAGCCCTTCGTTGACAATGCCGATACCAGCAAACCGTTGCTCGTGTATTGCTACCACGGGAACATGAGTCAGTCGGCAGCAGCTTATTTTGGTGAGCAAGGCTTCGAAGAGGCTTACAGTATGGATGGAGGTTTCAGCGACTGGGAAGTCAACTTTACCGATAAGATTGAGTCAGAATAGGGTTTTTCCACTAGCAGCTGCTTAACTGCTTGTTGAGGGCCGCAACTCATCGGCCGGAATCAACTCTTAGTTTTTTAGCAAGGGGGCCTAAGAGTTGGCTGAGGCTTCATCGTCTCGCTTAGCAAACATCCGTTTTGCCGTCATCGCAGTCACCATATAGATCATGTTAATCATCGACCAGGCAAATATTTCCAGCGTCCAAAGCTCGTGAGCACTGGCATCCAATTGCTTTGCCACGACTATAATCAGCCCCCAAAGCATGAGGCCGAGTAACGGCAAGGCAGAGACCAGCCCCCAATTCCTGTCCCACTGACGAATAGCGGCGATATTTAATATGGCGCTACCGGCGGTGGCGGCAAAGACCACTAGTGCAATAATTAGATTCCAACTGTTAGATGTGGCTGTAACATTCGCTGATGCGGCTATAGCTGAGCTGCTTCCTAATGCAAGCAGGCTGAGAATGATAGGTGCGCTTATAAGTTGGGGCTTCTTTTTTGGGTGTTGCTGGCTAGTCACAGAAGTATCTCTTGTTGTGCTTCAATTTTTGCGGATGCAGTGGATACCGGATTAGACCAAAGCAATTTGAAATGGGGAAGCACTCTTTTCCTTGGGGTAATTAAAATGAGGGGCTCACAACTTGTCACAATTGATTTCCCTATGCACTTACCGAGTTTCCACAAGAGTTTAGTACAATGACAATCACTATCTGTGCCCGTGGGGCGCAATAAAATTATTAAGCAATCAACCTTAAGGAGCAAATAATGAATACGCGAGTCACTGCAGGAATATTTCTGCTAGCTACATTAACCGGCTGTGCCAACGGATTGTCCTCCGGGTTGGCACCAGACAGAATTGTGGCTGAGCGGGGAGGGTTTGTTCCAGAAGGTATCGAGTATGACAACAATCGCAATCGCTTCCTTACAGGTTCGATCGCCGATGGAACAATCTATGAGGTAACTTCTGGTGGGCGTCTAATTCCAGCAATAACGTCGTCGGACCTAAAGTCCTCAGTGGGTATAGAAGTCGACGAGGCTCGCGACACCCTCTATGTCGCAAACTCTAATACGGGAATCCCTAGTGGAGCGGCTGAGTTAGGTGTCTACAATTTAGCTAGTGGAGAGCAGCTTGCGATGGTTGATCTAGCCGCAAGTATCCCAAACAAGCCATCCGACGCTGCTCATTTTGCTAACGACGTTGCGATAAGCAAGTCTGGTGTAGCTTATATTACCGACAGCAGAATGAAGATTGTCTATAAGGTAGACAAATACTACCGCGCGAGCGTGCTGATTGATTTTGGTCTCGATGCGGAATTTGGATTAAATGGTATCGAATATCACCCTGCAGGTTATCTAATTGTAGCGTCGCCGGGAACCGGACAACTTCTTAGAGTACCGGTAGACAATCCGCAGCGCTGGGCGTTAATCGACTTGGATGTTCCTGCCACTGGTGTTGACGGTATTTTTTGGGCGTCTGACGGTAGCCTAGCGGGTGTATCGAACAATAGAAGTAGGGCTGTTAAGTACCAGAGCGATGACAATTGGAGATCTGCGCGTCTGATTGGTATGGCGAGCTATTCAGGACAATCGACCACAGGTGCTACGGTTGGAGATGAAATTTACGTAGTGCAGCCACATTTTTCAGATGATGAGCCGCCAGAAATATTGCGCGCCAAATTCTAGGCTTGTAGTCATTCAACTCCAAAATGGATGCTTAGTATTTTACGCTAAGCATCCAATTGTTGAGCAGATTTGAGAGTTCGAATCTGAGCTTGCCGATTTCAAAGCTTACTTCTTCATCTTCCCTAGCCTCGCTGCGCCCCTCGCAAAGACTAAACCTTATAAGTGATAGCCTCAGCTTTATCTGATTAATCTACGGGGCATCCTCAGGTGACTACTGGCACCTATGAGCGTGCATGCTCAGCCTCACTGCAAGATGAATTCCACTGGGGCATTAGGCCCTAATGGCAAACCTAAAATCACCCAAACAACGGTGAGGGTAAGGCCGGAAATTAAAAGCACCACTGAGTAGGGCAGCATCGTTGCAGCCAGACTCCCGAGACCAAACTCTTTCTGCCAGCGTTGGCAGAAAACGAGTATCAGAGGAAAATAAGGCATAAGGGGCGTGATGATATTTGTTGCGCCGTCTCCCACGCGATAAGCAGCGGTGCTCATCTCTGGGCTGATACCAATGAGCATTAGCATCGGCACAAGTACCGGTGCTAGCAGAGCCCACTTCGCACTTGCGGAACCTATAAATAGATTAATCGTTGCACCAAATATAATGATCAAGGCCATCAGCACTGAATCGGGGAGACTAGAACCTTCTAGTACCGCGGCGCCTTTAATCGCAAAAATAAGCCCAAGGTTCGACCAGTTAAACATCGCCACGAAATGCGCTGCGGTAAATGCGAGCACGAGGTAATAGGAGAGGTCTGCCATAGCATCGCTCATCATCTTTACGATATCTCGGTGATTTGAGACTGTGCCAGCAGCCGAGCCATACGCCCAACCTGCGGCTAGAAATAGAAAGAAAAATCCAGCAACTAAGGATTGGAACATTGGAGTAAGCCTGGCTTCTGGATTCGCTGCTTCATTTATAAGCGGCGTGCCTGGGCCAATTGTTAGGATAACCCACAGCGCGATAATTCCAAGGCAAGCGTAACCTGCCCGAGCTAAACCCTTGCGTTCGATGTCACTTAAAGTAGTGCTCGGGTCTTTAATTACGCCGGCAGTAGTACTCTCGGCATCACCGGGTTTGATGGGGGCCAGTCGAGGTTCGATTATCTTGTCGGTGACGTACCAAATAGAAGGCAGGAACACGAAAGTCATGGCAATAATAAAGTAGGCGTTGCCGGCAATATTCGCATCCCAAGAAGGCTGGATGGTTTCGGCTGCTGCTTCGGTAATGCCAAATAGCAATGCATCAAGCTGGCCTGGCAACAGATTCGCAGAGAATCCACCAGACACGCCTGCGAAAGCGGCGGCGATACCGGCAATTGGATGACGACCTGCAGCGGCGAAGATAACACCGGCTAATGGGATGAGAACAACGTAGGCAGCATCCGCCGCCAAGTTACCTACCATGCCAATTAGGGCTACCGCTGGAGTTAGTAAGAATAAGGGGGCCTTTGACACTGCGCCGCTCATGGCGGAGGCGAAGAGGCCGGACCGCTCAGCAACACCTGCGCCAAGCATAACTACAAGTACATAACCTAAGGGGTGGAAACTGGTAAAGGTTTCCGGCATATCTACGAGTAAACGTTGGATATTTCCCGCCGATAATAAGCTCTCGGCATTAATCATGATCGCGTTACCTGCCGCATCAACCTGCGTAGGGTGGGCAGCGGACACGCCCGTCAGTGCAGCCACGACGCTAATGGCGATAACAGCGCCAATACAATAGAGAAAGATGAATACGGGGTCGGGTAGTTTGTTTCCCGATTTCTCGATCCAGGCAAGAATGCCTTTCATTTCATTAGTTTGTGATTGTATGTTCTCAGTCATTGCAGTTATCCCTTGCACTTAAAAGTGTTGCTCGCTCACTATTACTGATTGCCCAATGTTTTATGGCTGACTATTGACGGACTAAACGAAAAAATGTGTTTAGCTCGTTCACATAACTCTCGGGCTGTTCTAACGCCGCGAAGTGTCCGCCTTTCTCCATGAGAGAATAATGACGAAGGTCGTAGGCGGCCGCCACCCAAGATCTCGGCGTTATATATATCTCGGCGGGATACACGGCAACACCAGTAGGCACATCGATATACTCGATAGGTTTTGCAACTGGAGTCTTGCTACTTTCATAGTAGATCCGTGCTGAAGAGGTAATAGTTTCGGTGAACCAATAAATCGCGATATTGGTTAACAGTTCATCCTTACTAAAGTAGTTATCCAGATCGCCGTCAGCGCCTTGCGGTAAGTCGGACCAGCCATGAAATTTTTCTACGATCCATGCTGCTAGTCCAGCTGGGGAATCGTTTAATCCATAACCTAAACTTTGTGGCTTAGTCCTCTGTATTTGTTGATAGCCAACCTCATTTTGCATATAGGCTGTACGAGCTGTACGTAGGTTATTTTCTGCTTCGGAGACATCGTCTCGTTGTGCTTCATCTGCTGGCGGGCTTGCTAGAACCATATTTGAATGAAGACCTATCAAGCGTTCTGGATAGTTGTTAGCAAGATTGCGGTTGATGATCGCGCCCCAATCACCGCCAGCGATAGCATATTGCTCATAACCGAGCCGCTCCATAAGTCCGGCTAGAATGTGCGCAAACTTCTCCGGACTATAACCTGGTTCATTGGGCCTTTCCGAGAAGCCGAAGCCGGGAAGAGAAGGCGCTATAACATGGTAGGAGTCTGCAATGTTACCGCCATGGGCCGCAGGATCAGTGAGAGGTCCTATTATCTTTGAAAATTCTGCTACTGACCCAGGCCATCCATGCACGATCATCAACGGAATTGCATCAGGGTTTTGGGAGCGCTCGTGAATGAAGTGCATATCTAAGCCATCAATTTCAGTTTTGAACTGATCGAATTGATTTAATTCAGATTCTTGCTTTTTCCAGTCGAAGTCGTTTTGCCAATAACTGATTAGCTCGGCCAAATAGCTGGAATCGGTTCCATACTCCCAGGTGGTGTCTGCTATCTGATCAGGCATGCGAGTGGCTGCAAGCCTGCGCTGTAGATCCGCGATCGCAGTGTCTGAGATGTCGATTTCAAAGGGGATGATAGGTGCATTGTTTGCGAGTTTGGACTGAGACATAGGCTTCTCATTTGAAGAGACTGTAGTTTTATTTAGGTGAGCGAGGCTCGATGCAAGCTGATCAGGCTTGGCTATAGCGACTGAGCCAAGCGCGATAGAGAGGATCGTGCAAATTCCCGCGCCCAAAAGGCCAGGAAGTGACGTCATTCCTGTTGTTTTTACAGATGATGCTGCTGATAGTCTTGAATGCATAGCTTACCTCGCAGCCGAAGCTGGTAGTCGATTCTTGGTTTATACTTAACTATTTTCTATATCTAACAATGCCTTGCTGATGATTTTTACAGCTGAGTCTATTTCGTTCTTAGTGACATTAAGGGCGGGCAGCAGGCGCACGCTATTTCTTCCAGCCTTAACGACCAAGAGCTTTTGCTCCTGCAGGCGAGCAATCAATTGCCCCGCATCGGTCAGGCAGTAGAGGCCAAGCATTAGACCTAGGCCTCGCACTTCTTTAAGCAGCAATGGATACCTTTTAACTAGTTTCTGCAATTCATTCTTAAAGTAAGTCCCTAACTCTCTGACTTTATTTAGAAAATCAGGATCGTTGAGAGTGTCCATAACGGCGTTGCCAACGGCAGTCGCGAGTGGATTTCCCCCGAATGTACTGCCGTGAGTTCCAGCAACTAATGCGCTTGCTACTTCTTCCGTAGCGAGGCATGCACCAATAGGGAAACCGCCACCAAGCCCCTTAGCTGTAGCTAGTATGTCCGGACTAACGCCTAGCTGTTGATAAGCATAAAGAGTGCCCGTGCGAGCGATGCCGCACTGCACCTCATCAAACATAAGTAAGATGTTATGTGAGTCGCATAACTCCCTGGCTGCCTTGAGGTATTCGATGTCAGCAACGTTAATGCCGCCTTCGCCCTGAATAGGCTCTATGACGATTCCGGCAGTGCTCTGTGTGACAACGCTAAGTAATGACTCTAGGTCTCCAAATTCAGCTTGATCGAAGCCAGGGTCGCCGACGAGGAAGCCTTCGCAATGAGCCGGGTTGGCAGCGGATGCGATCGCGGCGAGGCTACGCCCATGAAATGCACCGCTCATCGAAACAATGCGGTTTTTCTGGCTCTGTCCCTTAGAATGGAAATAACGACGAATCGCTTTAAATCCGCACTCAATAGCTTCTGTGCCGGAGTTGCAAAAGAATACGCGGTCAGCGAATGTGCTTGCTACTAGCTTATTTGCGAGCTGCTCACCTGGCTCTATGTTATAGAGGTTGGATGTGTGCCATAGGCGGTTTGCTTGATCTGTTAATGCCTCGATCAATGTCGGGTTACAGTGCCCAAGACTGTTAACGGCTATGCCCATTCCGAAATCGAGATAACGGGCGCCATCTTTAGTAAACAAATAAGAGCCTTCACCGCGTTCAAACTTCAGCTCCCGTGTTCCATAGTTCTGCATGAGGGCAGAGCTCATATCATTATCCTAAGTCATTAAATTGATTAGCTTGCTGCTTGCGCCGATATCAAAAAGCCGCGGCAGTTTTGCCGGATTAGAGTGTATCATTCAATACAGAAATTTCAGATGAGAAACAGACTTTGTTCCTATTCTAAAAGAAAGTATTAGGGCTTTCTGATGTCGATTCGGCGTTCCCACATCGACCCGATGTTATACAAGCTAATCTCGGGCATTTTGTCTTCGGCAACAGATTCGTTGAACCGCTGCCCAGGCACTTACAGCGCGGAGTTTTCTGCCTTGGTTGCGTCTGGGGGCGAACGGTTGTTTTGGGAGATCGATGAGATGTTCACCACAGCCTTAGCTTACGCAGCCGGAATCACATAATCCTACTCAGGACCTGCAACAGGGCAACGATATAGGTACGCGATATTGCGATACAATTTATACCGAGAATGTAGAGCAATTGCAGATAGTAAATACTGGCGCAGAAGCTTTTGACGCAGCACTAAGCGAAACACTGTATTCATCGATAATTATTTAAATCAATGAGTTAACTAATTTTTATTATGCAGAATATTATTATCAACGGTATTTAGCGAAGAATTCGGCAGCTTATTGAGGTTTCGCGGGCACCGACGCCTGTTACAAGCCGGAACACAATGGTTAGTAATGCAGGGGCTGCTTTCGTTTAAACGCCTCTGCGAAAAAATCGTCTAATCTCCTTCTCTTTTATCAAGGCATCTTCATATCCCATTTTCAAAAGGGCACTACAAAACCCTTTTTCGAACAGTATTAAGCTTAGTAGCGTGCTGGAGGTGTCGGGCTTAATGTGTCTAGTCATTTGCTTCGGCAGTTCATTATAGAATTCCGTGGCTAAAATATTTATTTCTTTGCTAGGGGAAATTTCAAGTAATTCAATGTTTTGAGCGCTGATCTTTTTACTATTTCTTATCTCTATAGGCACATGTTCTAGCGCCTCATTCATATCGCGAAGAAACTCCAAATCATTGTCTAGCGTGTCGACGAATGCGCTGTTTAGCATATGCCCTAGAATTTGCGAAATCGACGGCGGTACAGTCATCGTATTTTCTAGAGGTGCTTTGCCGCGATTGCCACTGACGCCTATTGCTAGCAATCGCCTAGCACCAAGATGAATAGGTGTCGATGTCGGGGCTAGTTGCCTAACTGCGCCATCGCCATAGAATTGATCAGCGATTCTCACCGCAGGAAATAGCACAGGCAGTGCTGAGGAAGCCATCAAATGCGAATGAGTTATCTCGCCCCGTCTTCCAATGCGATGGGGGCCCTCCCAATCATTAAGCCCCTTTACTCCCTGGTAGAAAGAAACTGATTCTCCGGTACTGTACGCAGAGGTAGTTATACTTAGTGCATCAAGTAAGCCTTTATCTATATTTCTTTGAATTTTATCAAGTTTTAGTACGCGCTCTAACAAACCGATTAGGGGTGAATTGTCCAAGAGCGAGCGGGGCACATCGCTGTTTCTGGAGCGCATCGAAGACAGCAGCATAATCGATGCGCTACCGAGTAATTTACCAGACTGCGGCGTGTAGATTTGATCGCTACTTATGTTCTTCCAAACATATTCGAGTAGCCTTACCCCAGTGCGCAGACGATGCGCGTGACACGCAAGGGCGGCTGCGTTAAGTGCGCCAGCCGAAGTTCCAGAAATAATGTGAAAGGGGTTGCTGGCGTCAGCTGGCAACAATTCGGCAATGGCACGAAGTACGCCTACTTGATAGGCTGCTCTGGCACCTCCGCCGGAGAGCAGCAGGCCGATCCGGTCTGCATTCTTAGTTTCGAGCATCCTGATTTTAGTTCTCCTTTGTGGTGCGGTCCGTCGCATCTTGCCCGCGCATACTACACAATATTACAAATGCTTTATAAACATGCGGTTATGTAGCTATCTTAATTTCGCGCCAAAATTTAGAAGCTGACTTTTTTCCGATTGCCTGATGGCAAACTGAGCGGTAGCAATCTATCATGGTAGCAACTGGCAACATGAGTCTGTAATGGTAACCCAAGCAAAGATAGATCCTCTTGTTATTGCGATATCTTCCCGCGCTTTATTTAACCTAGAAGATAGTCATCGAGTCTTCGAGGAAGAAGGCTTGGACGCGTATCAGCAATACCAAATCTCCAAAGAAGATCAGCCGCTGGAGCAAGGCGATGCGTTTCTTTTGGTGCAGAAACTTCTAGGGCTCAATGAGTTGCTAGATGAATCTCCGGTGCAGGTCATCCTTCTTTCCCGCAACAGTGCAGATACTGGTCTACGTATTTTTAATTCGATACAGCATTATGGCTTGGATATCAGTCGTGCAGCGTTTAGCGGTGGGGACAGCCCTTATCGCTATATATCGGCCTTCAATAGCCACCTTTTTCTTTCTACGGATGGAGCTGATGTCAGGCAGGCCTTAGAGTCGGGCGTTGCTGCCGCAACGATCCTACCTTCAGAGAAGAGCGTAACCCCCAATGACAAGCTAAAGATCGCATTCGATGGCGACGCAGTATTGTTTTCAGATGATTCTGAAAAAATATTTAAAAACAAAGGCTTGGAAGCTTTTACTGAGAATGAAATTGAGGCTGCGAACGAGCCCTTAAGTGGAGGCCCTTTCAAGCCGGTCCTTGCCGCTTTGCAACAAATACAAATGGCGTTTCCGCCTGGCGAGTCCCCGCTAAGAACCTGTTTAGTAACAGCCCGCGCCGCTCCGGCCCACGAAAGGGTAGTGCGCACGCTGCGCGCATGGAATATCCGAATAGATGAGTCGCTATTCCTTGGTGGGCTAGATAAGGGTGAGTTCCTTCGCGCATTCGATGCTGACGTATTCTTTGATGATCAAGAAGGACACTGCGAATCTGCGCGTAACCACGTCGCGACAGGGCACGTTCCTCATGGAATTGCCAATCAATAATTATATATATCATAGAGATATAATTAAAAATTAATGTATTTTAGAGGTTAAGGTGTAATACAAGCCCAGACCGAGCAAAATTACCGTTAACAGCCCCTGCAGGACCTGTTCTGGCAGGCGATTGCTGAGCCGTGAACCTAGTGCAATAGCTGGTAACGAGCCAATAAGCAGGCTCAGCAGTAACATTAGGTCTACGTGGCCCGCTAATAGATAGCCGAGACCCGCTATGAAGGTGAGCGGGACCGCGTGGGCGATGTCGCTGCCAACTATTTGTACGGTCTTCGCTTGAGAATACATTGTTAGCAGTATGGCCGCAGCAAACGCTCCCGCGCCCACGGATGAGAGCGTCACACAAACCCCTAGTACGATTCCCATTAGAAAAGTTAGCTCAGATCTTCTGCGCTGGATAAAATGCATTAGCGCCGGAGGTCTATTCTCCGCAGCTTTTTCCCTCATTTTATTACGTAATATCAATATAATAGCGGTAATTATTAACATAATACCTAAGCTAAACGTGAGCAATTGCTCAAATTTTGGCGTGTCCTGAAAAGCCGTTTGAATCATGACCGCATGGACCAAAATGGCAGTCGGTACGCTGCCAAAAGCCAAAAGACGCACGATGCTCCAGTTCACATTACCTGACTGATGATGGGAGAGTGCGCCCCCAGCTTTCGTTATTGAGGCGTAGAGAAGGTCTGTGCCGATAGCTACGGAGGCAGGATAGCCAAACATAAGCAGTATAGGCGTCATTAGTGATCCGCCTCCGACACCGGTAATGCCAATGGCGAAACCCACTAGGGCCCCAGCTAGGGTGTGTAGAACCAATTCCATCATGACCGGCGTCAATTTCTGTAAAGGCGAGAGGGTAAACTGAAGATATTATTCGATAAAGGAATATTTTAGAATATTTTTATAACCAAATAGAATAACCTTTGTGCTTCTGAGAGCAGATAGGTATACACAATGAAGTTACATCAACTTAGGTATATATGGGAGGTCGCCAAGCAAGACTTGAACGTCTCTCAGGCGGCCGCCCACCTATTCAGTTCGCAACCAGGCATTAGCAAGCAAATTCGATTATTAGAGGAAGAGCTGGGCCTACAGATATTCACGCGCAGGGGGAAGCACCTCGTAGAGATCACTCCAGCAGGCAGAGAGATACTGGAGACAAGCGGGGAGATTTTACAGCAGATTAAAAAAATCGAATCTCTGGCGCAGGAGCACAGTGATCAGTACAAAGGCAGCTTATCGCTAGCGACCACGCATACCCAGTGCCGTTACGTGTTGCCGCCTATAATTCGGCGCTTTATGAATAAATATCCTGATGTCGCATTGCACATGCATCAAGGCACGCCAACTCAAATATCTGCCGTAGCGGCCGATGCCGGGGCAGATTTCGCCATCGCGACAGAAGCGCTCGAGCTATACAGCGACCTAGTGATGTTGCCCTGTTATAAGTGGAATCGATCTATTCTCGTACCTAAAGATCATCCATTAGCACATGAAAGCGAGCTAACTCTCTATAAAATATCACAATACCCCATAGTCACTTACACATTCGGTTTCACCGGCAGGTCCAAGTTGGATGAAGCGTTCGATGAGCAGGGCCTCAAGCCCAAGGTAGTTCTCACGGCCGCAGATGCAGACGTTATTAAGACCTACGTCCGTCTGGGCCTAGGTGTTGGCATCGTAGCCAGCATGGCGTTTGATGCCGAGATAGATAAGGATCTAATAGCGCTGGATGCCAGCAAGCTGTTTGAGCCCAGCACTACGAAGATAGGTTTTCGACGAAACAGTTACTTTCGCGGCTATATGTTTGATTTTGTTGAAATGTTTGCGCCACACCTGAATGGTGATTTGCTGCGCAGAAGCCTTGAAACGAAGAATCGAGCAGAATTGGACGCTCTGCTAGAGGGGATACAGCTGCCTGTGCTGTAAGGGCGCTTCCCGGGCGGGGTCGTTAGTCCTCGCTGCCGCCTCTATGCAGTCCGCACTCCTTAATGGTTGCTTCCTCCCACCACCAGCGTCCTTCTCGCTCATGTTGATTCGGTCCTATGGGGCGAGTACAAGGCTCGCACCCTATGCTGATAAAGCCTGCGTCGTGTAGCTCGTTGTAGGGCACATCGAACATACGGATATAATTCCAGACTTCTTCCGAGCTCCAATTTGCTAAGGGGTTTACCTTAATGACAGGGTGATCGGGGGTTGAGAAGCTGCTATCGAGCTCAATGACGGGGACCTCGGCCCTGCTCGGGCTTTGATCGCGCCGCTGCCCTGTAATCCAAGCGTCTACAGTAGCCAGCTTGTTTCGCAGTGGCTCAACCTTTCGAATACTACAGCATTCCTTGTGGCCGTCTTCGTAGAAGCTAAACAGCCCTTTATCTTGTATTAACTGGCTCAGTCGATGCGGGTCGGGGTGAAGCGTCTCGATTGGAAGCTCGTAGTGCCTGCGGACGGATTCGATGAATTCGTAAGTCTGAGGGTGCAGTCGGCCGGTATCCAAAGTAAAGGCGGCAGGTTTGATGGCCAGCTTGCTAGCCATCTCTATTAAGGCTACGTCTTCAGCGCCGCTAAAGGAGATCGCTAAATTTGGCCAGAGCTCGGCAACTTCCCTAATTATATCCTTTGGCTCGCTATTGCTGAGGCGAGTATTTAGTTCTGTTATGTCTTTTGCTGAGGTCATTTGAGTCTTCGTGGTTGCTAGGTGCTCCCGAAAGAGGGCGCGCGGCATATTCTCGGCTATTTGGCGGCGGCGGTAAAGCGCCTGCACGGGCGCCGCCTCATATCCCCGATTAAACTATTAACCCCAGCTGCCGATACCGATGTTCCACGTGAAAAAACTCTAATAAAACTAAGCACTTAGACAGTCCAAATGGTTTCTTCCACTAAATATTGGTGTTTGTCGCGTCGTTCAATCCATATCTAGTAATTAGACAGCAACAGATTTTGCAGCGCCTCTGTTCCGGCTTCGCGATATCTGGTAAATTTGTGCTGCTTCGAGCGGTCGAGCCTGTGATGGCAGCCGACAGCGATAACATTGCCAGCCCAAGGTTGGCTTAGCTACAAACTCGCACCCATACGAGTTATCAGACAAGGAGAAACGTGCGTCATGGAAATCGCCTGCCTAGATTTGGAAGGAGTGCTGGTGCCCGAAATATGGATTGGGTTTGCAGAGAAGACTGGTATTGAGGAGTTGCGAGCGACAACACGCGATATCCCGGACTATGACGTGCTAATGAAGCAGCGTCTAACCATCCTCGACAAACACAAGTTAGGTCTTCCGGATATCCAGGAAGTAATCTCCACAATGACTCCAATGCCTGGCGCCAAAGAGTTTATAGATTGGTTGAAAAAGCGCTTTCAACTTATTATTTTATCAGATACTTTTTATGAGTTTTCTCAACCGCTGATGCGTCAGCTCGATTTCCCGACACTGTTCTGCCATCGCCTAGTAGCTGATGAAAACGGTCGAATAGTAGATTATAAACTGCGACAGAAAGACCCCAAGCGTCAATCCGTAAAGGCGTTGCACGGGCTTAACTTTCGAGTGATTGCTTCCGGTGATTCCTATAACGATACGACTATGCTGGAGGAGGCGGATGCAGGCATCCTGTTTAGAGCGCCAGCCAATGTTATTGAGGAGTTTCCGCAGTATCCCGCTGTGCAGAGCTATGATGAACTGAAGCGAGAGTTTTGCGCGGCCAGTGAGCGAGACCTGAGCGTATAGCGCCAATAATTAACTTTTAACTTAAATAGATTCCTATAAGAAATTGATAATATTAGCTATTTTATCAAAGCATTCTTGATATTCCTGCTCGCAATCTGAGTCGGCAACGATGCCTCCACCCGCCCAGCAACGTAGCACCCCAGGCTCCCATAAGAGGCTGCGGATAGTGATGCTGCTATCGAGGTTGCCCTGTACGCCTAAGCAGAATACCGTTCCGCAGTACACGCGCCTCGCTTCATGTTCAACCTTTTGGATGATATCCATAGCTGCAAGCTTTGGGGCGCCGGTTATAGAGCCTCCAGGGTAGCAACTGGAGAGAAGATCTAGAGCATCCTTGTTTGAGGAGATTCTTCCTGCTACATCACTGACCATATGGTGCACATTGCTAAAGCTTTCTACTGTAAATATCTGATTTACTTCTATACTGCCAGTTTCACATACTCGGCCTAGATCATTTCTAACCAGGTCTACGATCATTAGGTTCTCTGCTCTGTCTTTTTCGCTAGAAGCTAGCTCTTCAGCAAGACTGTTATCTAGACTCTCTGTTTGGCCTCGGGGGCGTGTACCTTTGATTGGCTGACTTAGGACGGCACCACTGTGTAGACTAACAAAGCGCTCCGGGGACAAGCTCAAGAGCGCGCCGCTGCCCCAGCCAATGTAGGCAGAGAATGGGGCTGTTGTAGCATCGCGCAGCTTTAGGTAAGCGGCCAGAGGCTCTCCGCAACTTCTTGCCGTGAAACCTTGAGTCAGATTCACCTGATAGCAATCGCCATTAGTAATTCGAGACTTAATGTCGGTGAATGCATTTTGATACTCGGTAAAGCTAGTGCCGTTTACGAATGGAGATTCCAGATGAAATGCCGCCCACTCAGAAGCAGCGGACTTTTGAGCAGGCTCTTCGATGCAGCTTAAGATTTGCTCAATGGTAGTGTTGCTGCAGCTCGGATGCAGTCTGAGGCTGCAACTTTTGTTCTGATGATCAAGAACTATGGTCCAGAGATAGATTCCTACAAATGCGTCGGTGATCGCGAATTCGGCTTTGCCGGTTAGAGTTGGATAACCTAGATAGCCGATAATCGCACCGGCATGTTCTAGTTTTTGCTCATCTGCATGCTCAAAGTTAGGTAGTGGTAAAAATAGCTCTTTTAAGACTCTGATATAATTAATAAATTCAGTACTTATAGTTGAGGTTCCAACAACTTCTTTTGCATTTTCTGAGCAGGAAAAAGAACCATTCTTGACGCTAAGATAGACACTTGGCGCCGCAGTTAGGATATCGAGTCTTCCGTTGCTACCGCCATGATTTGCGCTGTCCAAAAAAGCTGGCATGCCAAGCTTATGGAGCGCGCGCATATAATGCTCGCTGTCAGCGTAATAGGGTAGAGATCGATAGTTGGTGAGGGGCATAGAGCTGGCTTACGGTAATGCAGTGCTTCGCAAGATTAGGCAGAAGCGAGAAGACTACCTTGATTTAGCAGCTGGCGCAGTAATTCCGCTATATCGGGATCAGCGAGTAAATCCCCAGCTGTGCCGGGCACCATCTCTGACGTCTCACAGAACGCAGCGATATTAGATAGCAGCTTGATTGGGAAACTAACCATAGCCCCATCGACAAACAGTAATACGCAATCCTTAGCGGTTGATTCCATGAAGGCGAATCGAGAACTAGGGTTCTTCGCCAGTTGGATCCCTTCATTCACGAGGCTTGCAAACGCTTCCGGTGAAATCTCATCGTCTAACGGCTGAATCAATTCTGGGTATTTCGGTTGACTGACATTGCAGCCAAACCAAGCGGCGAATTTTTGTTTTTCAGCAAGCTGCTTGGTGAGCTGACGAAAACTATTATCTAGAAACTCAGGGCGGATTTCTGCGCTTCGTAGACCTGTTTGCGCGACATTGTCTTCATAGCGCTCTGATGGATCTTGGTCTTTTATAATAAAATCGCTGAAGCCTTCAATCATTTCTGCCATGGAAGGAGCACGAAACCCAATGGAGTAGCACAAGCTTTCACTTGTAGCTGTGCCCCAGTGAGCGAATCGAGGAGGAACGTAGAGCGCATCACCGGCGGTAAGATTGAATTGGGCTGTAGCCTCAAAATTCCGAAGAAGACTTAGCTCTTCGCCCGGAAGTAGCTCAACGTCAGAATCGCAGCGATTACCAACTTTCCAATTCCGCTCCCCCATACCCTGGAGAAGAAAAACATCATAATAATCGTAATGAGGGCCAACGCTGCCTCCCTGGGCCGCAAATGAAATCATGATGTCATCGATGCGCCAGCTAGGCAGGAAATTGAATAGTGTTTTTATGTCAGCGACGTCTTCAACCCATTGATCGACCGCTTGCACTAGCAGGGTCCAGTTCGACTCGGGAAGTTGAGTGAAATCGGATTCCTCAAACGGGCCATGGCGAAGTTGCCATTTTCTGGATTCGGGCTGAGTGACGAGTCGGCTTTCAATGAGCTCTTCGCAAGCAAGCCCGGCAAGCTCTTCAGGAGTCATTGAGTCAGCAAAGTTTGGTATTAACTTAGGCAGTAGTACTGGTTTTTTTTGCCAGCACTGTGCAAGAAATTTTTCGCTATCGAAGGATGCGTTTAACCGTCGCTTGCTCAAATAGCACGCGCCTGTTCTATCGCATTTCCTAGATATTTGCGCGGTGTTAGCTGCAGTAAATCTTGTTTTGCTGCATCAGGAATAGTGAGCTTCTGTACAAAATCTTGAACAGACTGCTGGTCGATCTGCTTTCCGCGAGTTAACTCTTTTAGTTTTTCATAGGGCTTCTCGATACGGTATCTGCGCATAACAGTTTGTATTGGCTCTGCTAATATTTCCCAGCAGGAATCGATATCTTCGTCTATCGTTTTGGCGTTGAGCTCAAGCTTTCCTATGCCTTTCATTGTGGCTCGGTAAGCAATAAGACTATACGCCAAGCCTGTTCCAATGTTTCGAAGAACAGTCGAGTCTGTTAGATCTCGCTGCCATCGCGAGATTGGTAGTTTCTCAGAGAGGTGAGACATGATCGCATTAGCTAAGCCAAGATTACCCTCGGAATTTTCAAAATCAATTGGGTTTACCTTGTGAGGCATTGTCGACGAGCCAACTTCTCCAGCGATTGTTCGCTGCTTGAAGTAGCCAAGTGAAATGTAAGCCCAAATGTCTCTGTCGAAATCTATCAGCACTGTATTAAAACGACAAACGGCTGCGAATAGTTCTGCTATGTAATCGTGTGGTTCGATCTGAGTTGTGTAGGGATTCCAGCTGAGACCGAGACCTTCTACAAATTCCTTAGCAGTAGCTTGCCAATCTATATCTGGGTACGCAGAAAGGTGCGCATTATAATTACCTACCGCGCCGTTGATCTTGCCTAGAATCTCGTTAGATTCTATCTGTGCAATCTGTCGTCTTAGTCGGTGTACGACGTTAGCAAATTCTTTGCCCACGGTAGAGGGAGAGGCAGGTTGACCATGGGTGCGGCAAAGCATGGGCTGGTCAGCGAAGTCCTTGGCAAGTTGAGCCAAGCGTGACTCAATCTCACGCATTTGATTAAGCACAACCTCGTCACGACCGTCGCGCAGCATTAATGCATAGGCCAGATTATTGATGTCTTCGGAAGTGCAGGCGAAATGTACAAATTCAAGCTGATCGCTTAACTCAGCATTGTCTTCAAATTTTTCTTTAATGAAATACTCGACAGCTTTTACGTCGTGATTTGTGGTGGACTCGATAGCCTTAATTCGCTGCCCGTCCTCAACCGAAAAGTTCTCAACAAGATCGTCTAGGTACTGTAGGCCGCGATCACTAATGACTTGCAGATCGTCAATCTGATCGTGTTCCGACAGCTTCTGCAGCCATTTGACTTCAACGAGTACGCGGTACCGCATGAGCGCAAATTCACTAAAGTAGGGCGCGAGATCTTCGCACTTATTCTTATAGCGGCCGTCCAGTGGGGAGATTGCCAATAGCGAATTGTCTGAATCGTATGCCATCGTGTATTCCTTGGTTTTCGTAAACTTAATTTGTTGTTAGTTCTAATGGTTCGTGTTTCTAAGCCCCGACTCTAGGGTTTAGATCGATGCTAGTAGGCGTCGTCTTAATGTACTTGCCGTGTCTTGCACGCGCTTTCTATAGAAGATAAGTCGCCAGCGACGTCCTCCAAGCTGATGCCATAAAACCGCCGATCTAATGCCCGCCAATAGCAATGAGCGAACGCGGTTCGCCACATATTCATTCTGCAGATAGTCCACCTGTCCCTGCACCTGAATTCGGTGTGGCAGCGTACTAATTGTATCCTGATACAGCGTGGCAAGCTGCTCGAATGTATGCTCTTGACGCAATTGTCCGTCGGTTTTTTCTGTTTCTCCCATACGCCATGGCGTAGCGTTCTCGGGAATTAATTGTAACGGCTGAACTGACTGTAATCCTTCTCGGATGCTGGTTTGCATGGCAGGGTTTGAATCTAGCTTATTTCTTAGTAGCAGCATCCCTAAGGTGTAGCGGACGAGGCTAGCATTTTCTGGTGAGCGTACCTGAGTGAACATATCATGCAAGGAGCGCAACCCCAGATTCAGATGCCCTAGGTTTGGATAGACATCGGCCTCAGACCTTGGATTAAGGACAAGTAGGGGATTCACGCTAGCAATTAGTTCCGTCTGGGAGGCATTGCCGTGCACGGCAAGCTTGGTAACTAGAGCCGCTGACTGCGCAACCGCGGCCAATGCCACGATCTGCCATTCCCAGCACGTTAGCTCAGCGACAGAATTGTTCAATGATTGCTCCTCCGAGACAGCGCTCTTCCTGATAAAAAACAACATATTGTCCCGGCGTCACCGCACGCTGTGGTTTAGTGAAATCCACTTGCAGTTGACCATCTTCGAGCAAGCTTATTCGGCACTCCTGGTCGGCCTGGCGGTAGCGAATTTTAGCGGTGCAATTCAGTGGCATATTCTCGGGCTGGGCATTTACCCATGCGGCCTTGCTTGCAATTAGTCGACTAGAGAACAGCATTTCATGGTCCGAACCTTGTGCTACCAATAGGACATTTCTCTGCAGGTCTTTGTCTACGACATACCAGGGAGCCTCGTCATGATCGGGTAATCCGCCAATGCCTAAGCCTTGTCGTTGACCGTAGGTATAAAACATCAGGCCTGAGTGCTTACCGATCGAGTCGCCTTCTACAGTCTCGATAACCCCCGGTTGCGCAGGCAAGTACTGTTCTAAAAAATCTTTGAATTTACGTTCGCCGATGAAGCAAATGCCGGTGCTGTCTTTTTTATCATGGGTGCTCAATCCTAAACGGGCTGCAATTGTGCGCACTTCAGATTTATCTAGCTCTCCAACGGGAAAAAGACTCTTTGCAAGGCAGCTGTCATCTACCTCGCAGAGGAAATAGCTCTGATCTTTGTTGTTATCCAAGCCCTTCAGCAGGAAAGTCTCAGCAGCAACGGACTGTTTCCTGACATAGTGGCCAGTTGCGATAAAGTCAGCGCCTAGTTCTCTGGCATACTCGAGAAAGGCCTTGAATTTTATCTCACGATTACAGAGCACATCCGGATTCGGAGTCCTGCCTGCTGAATACTCCTTCAGAAAGTGCTCGAACACATTATCCCAGTATTCAGCTGCGAAATTTGCGCTATGAAGGTGTATCCCAAGACTATCGCAGACTGATTGGGCATCGGCTAGATCTTCCTTGGCCGTGCAATAGTCTGTGCCATCGTCTTCGTCCCAGTTTTTCATGAACAGGCCTTCCACCTGATAGCCTTGCTGCATAAGCAAGTAGGCGGCAACGGAAGAATCGACGCCACCGGACATGCCAACAATTACTTTGATGTCACTGTGTTCGTTCTGTTCTGTAGCTGTTGTCATGATTGCTCTAATTCTATTTTTTAATGGCTGTCTTTGTCCGGCATCACTATTAGGCTCAGTGGGTAGCTGATTCCCTTCAGGTAGTCGCGGATCACCTCGAGCACGAGGGGGCTGCGCATCTCAGATTCTCGCTGCTCGAGCTCTGCTAGAGAGAGCCAGACTGCTTCAGCGATGTCATCATCTAGGTCGCGCTCTGTCCTCGGCTCTATTGCCTTGGCAATAAAACAGTGACGTATATAAGTGATACCGTTATCGGGGGAGGTATATTGGTAGATTCCCAGCAACTGTACTAAATTGACCCGCCAGGCAGTTTCTTCGAGGGTTTCTCGAATCGCTGCATCTAAAAGCGATTCCTCTATCTCGACATGACCAGCTGGTTGATTATAAACGAGTCGGCCCTCGGAATTCTCCTTTACCATCAGAAATTTGCCTTCGCGCTCTATTATAGTGGCGACTGTTATATGGGGAAGCTGAGGCATAGTAAGAGAGTCCTGAGTGTGCAATTGTTAATCGGCCGTGGTGCGAGCCTAATGCTAGCTTTTAAAAGCCTTCTCGATCAATGGCCTAGGTAAGCGAATTAACAGCTGGTATCAGCTTTGCCCTTTAGCTCACTCATAGAAACGTGGATAATGCCCCTTCAGATTACGGTTAAGAGACTATGAGCAAACTGACCCACCTAGATAGTAAAGGCAACGCCAAGATGGTGGATGTCGGAGAGAAACAATCCACCCACCGTCTGGCCACCGCTAGCGGGCGAGTGCGTATGGATAGGGAAACCTTGAAGCTGATAGCAGATGGCGGCCACAAGAAGGGGGATGTTATCGCGATTGCTCGTATAGCCGCGATTCAAGCAGCCAAGAATTGTTCGCAGTTAATCCCGCTTTGCCATCCATTAATGCTGACGTCCATAGGCGTCGAGCTGGAATTGGATACTAATCAGAACAGCGTACTGATAAGTGCGACTTGCAAAGTGAATGGCCAGACCGGCGTAGAGATGGAGGCATTAACCGCAGTTTCGGTAGCCGCTCTTACTATCTATGACATGTGTAAGGCTGTAGACAAAAATATGGTTATAGAGGCGATCTGCCTGAATGAAAAGCTCGGTGGCAAGAGTGGTCACTATCAGCGATCAGAGTCGATCTAGGAATATATGTTAACTATTCAGTATTTTGCCAGTATTAGAGAAGCTCTGAGTCGAAGCGAGGAAGAGCTTTTATTACCTGTTGATGTAACTTCTGTGCAGGCCTTAATCGATCATCTGGGGGCTAACAATGCAAAATTCGCGGCCGTTTTTAACGGTGACAAAAAGGTTCTAGTGGCGGTGAATCAGACTATTGTTGATCGCAAGCATTCGCTTAGCGAAAACGACGAAGTAGCCTTCTTTCCGCCAATGACTGGGGGCTAGCTATCTAATGATTAGCATTCAGAATGAAGACTTTTCCCTTAACGATGAATACAGTGCTATCCGCAGTCGCGCTGGTGATGCGGGGGCGATAGTCACCTTTACAGGTCTAGTTCGAGAGATTTACGGTGATAATAGTGCTGCCGGCGCTGTGCAATCACTGACTTTAGAGCATTATCCAGGCATGACAGAGAAGTGTTTGCAGGACATTCAGAAGAAGGCCGAAGATAGATGGCCGCTGCTTGCTACAAGAATCATCCACAGAGTAGGTGAGTTACACAGCCATGATCAGATCGTACTGGTAGCCACGGCGAGCGCGCATCGCCATGCAGCGTTCGAATCTGCTGAATTCATTATGGACTATCTGAAGAGTGAGGCGCCATTCTGGAAGAAACAAAAATCTGCAAACGAGACTAGCTGGATAGAATCCCGGGCGTCCGATAAAACGGCGTTGGATCGCTGGCAGAAGCCCTAAGCATCGAGCCTAAACCTCTAAAAGAGAGCTCTCGCCGGGTTGTAACTCCCCTAGGTCCCACTCATCAATCCTTGTGCGGATAAGCCGCAACGTAGGGAAGCCGGCGGCTGCCGTCATCCGTCTTACCTGACGATTGCGCCCCTCGCTAATCGACAACTCTAGCCAACTTGTGGGTATCTGCTTACGCTCTCTAATAGGTGGGTCTCTATGCCATATCTGCGGCGGGGCAATCTGTTGAGCCTTCGCCGGTTTTGTGGGGCCGTCTTTCAGCTCAACACCATCGCGCAGCGCCTGCAATGCTTGTTCGCTGAGATCTCCCTCCACCTGCACCATGTAGGTCTTGAATTTGCCGTATTTTGGGTTGCTAATTCTCTGTTGCAACTTGCCATCATCAGTGAGAATTAGCAGGCCCTCTGAATCTTTATCAAGCCTACCGGCCGGATAGAAGCCTTTGCGGTTAATGTATTCGGCGAGTGTGCGATGGGGCGGCTCCGAGGTGAACTGGGATAGGACAGCGAAGGGCTTGTTGAATAGCAATATTTGGGACATGCAGCTTGTATCGGTAAAACACTGGGAGGCTAAAGTCGAGCGCAGCTATTACTTTCCAGCGATCAGAGATCCCAGAGTTATACAGTCAGGCGCGAAACTGCGATCGCGCCCCTGACTACCCCTAATGCGGGTACCGTTTTGCCCAGCTATGCCCGCAAGGGGCTAAGGCGTCAGGTTGGAGCTTCTTCTGCTACAGCACTATCGGCGCTTTCTTCTGCGGCTGTGTCAGAACTTAATTCCTGCTCGGGTGGAGACTGCGCGTCTGCGGCGTGAATATTTGCCGCATGCAATCCTTTGGGGCCTTCAATTGTGTCGAACGAGACTAACTGTCCGGCCTTCAAGGTTTTATAGCCTTCCATTCCGATGGCGGAGTAGTGCGCAAATAAATCGTCGCCCCCTTCATCGGGTAGAATAAAACCAAAACCCTTTGCATTATTGAACCATTTAACTTGCCCGGTACTCATGAGAGAACTCCGTACTTCTTATTATTTTTTATTTTTTACTTCGTAGCTTATAACCACACTAAATCCTATACAGCAATGTCTCATAAATGTCAAAACAGACATCCATAACCCGCTACGATTGAAGCCACTGTAGGGCTTGAAAATGCGGGAGAAAGCCCAATTTAAATGTATACTGACTGCTTCCCAGGGCCCGTTATTAGGCCAGATTTTCTCGGTGAAAGGGTGCAGCAAACCCGGATTAAACACTACGGTGAAGCCAACCACTCCTTAGATTTAACGAATAGAAAAGCTATGAGTAAGAACGACCAAGAAACCAATCCATTACAAATGTCGCTACACGCGCCAAGAGCGAGCAATTCTGGCGATGATGGCGATCAGCGTATCGATCACGATTCCGGCTTCGCTGCGATTTCTGAAAAACCGAAATTACAGAAACCACCGTTATACAAAGTAGTTCTAATTAATGACGACTACACCCCAATGGACTTTGTGGTTGAGGTGCTATGCTCGTTCTTTTCAATGAACGTGGAGAAAGCCACGCAAATCATGTTGAAGGTACACACTGAGGGCAAAGGTGTGTGCGGCGTGTTCGGAAAGGATGTAGCAGAATCGAAAGCCGCACAGGTAAACGAGTATGCGCGGGAATGTGAACAGCCGTTACTGTGCTCCGTCGAAGTTGATAGGTAACAGATAGGTAAGCGATAGATTAAAAGATAAATTAAGGGCGGTGCTATAACGATGAGCACTTGCCTGCTTCTAAATCGAGGCCTCCTTATTATTAGGTATTCTCGAGAGAATTAGTCAAAGGGCAATTATGTTAAGTAAAGATTTAGAAACAACACTTAGCGAAGCATTCAGAGCTGCTCGCAAGAAACATCATGAGTTTATGACAGTAGAGCATTTGTTGCTCTCGCTACTGGATAACGAAGTAGCTGCTAGCGTTTTAGTAGCTTGCGACTGCGACCTTAGTCGCTTGCGTGGCGAGTTAATAGATTTTATCGATAGCACTACACCGCTTATTCCTGAATCTGAAGAGAGTAGAGAAACGCAGCCGACCTTAGGCTTTCAGCGTGTACTACAGCGCGCTGTTTTTCATGTGCAGTCTTCCGGTAAGAGAGAGGTTACGGGCGCAAATGTATTGGTAGCTATCTTTAGCGAACAAGAAAGTCAGGCCGTCTATTTCCTGCGTCAGCAGGATATCGCGCGAATCGATATTGTGAACTATATAACACACGGGATTTCTAAGGCTCCAGGCCTTGGTGGGGAAGGCGAGGCAGCGCCGGAGCAACAAGAAGAGGGTGCTCCGGCAGATAGCTCAAGCAACCCGCTGGACAGTTTCGCTACAAATCTCAACGAAGAAGCAGAGCAGGGCAGGATCGATCCGCTTATCGGCCGCGAAGAGGAGGTCACTCGCGTAGTCCAGGTGTTGTCTCGCCGTAGAAAGAACAACCCTTTGCTGGTGGGTGAATCCGGTGTTGGAAAGACAGCCGTTGCTGAAGGGCTTGCCAAGCTAATCGTAGAAGGCAATGTGCCAGACGTCTTATCGGAAAGCGTTATATATTCTTTGGATCTCGGCGCACTTCTCGCTGGAACAAAATACCGTGGTGATTTCGAGAAGCGTTTTAAGGCGTTACTCGGCGAATTAAAAAAGAACACCCATGCGATTCTTTTTATCGATGAGATACATACAATTATCGGCGCAGGAGCTGCTTCGGGTGGCGTCATGGACGCATCCAATCTACTCAAGCCTGTTCTGACTTCGAATAATCTTCGTTGCATAGGATCTACAACCTATCAAGAATACCGCGGCATTTTCGAGAAGGATCGAGCTTTGTCTAGACGCTTCCAGAAAATTGACGTGGACGAGCCTGATGTGGATACCACTTATCGAATACTTAAGGGTTTGAAGTCGCGCTTCGAAGAGCATCATGATTTGCGCTACAGCGATAAGTCTTTAAAGGCCGCGTCTGAACTTGCTGGCCGTTACATCAATGACCGCTTCATGCCCGACAAGGCTATCGATGTAATCGATGAGGCGGGAGCTTTTCAGCGTCTACAGCCTGCTAGCAAAAGAAAGAAACTGATCCAGGTTTCTGACATGGAAAAAGTCGTAGCAGCAATAGCGAGAATTCCACCTAAACACGTTTCGAACTCCGACGTCGATGCGCTAAAAAATATTGAGCCTAACTTAAAGATGGTTGTGTTCGGTCAAGACAAGGCGATTGACTCTTTAACCACCGCTATAAAACTATCCCGCGCCGGGCTGAACGACGAAGAAAAACCGATCGGTTCGTTTCTCTTTTCCGGCCCAACCGGTGTCGGTAAAACAGAAGTCAGTAGACAGCTCGCGAAAATAATGGGTATCGAGCTGCTTAGATTTGACATGTCCGAGTACATGGAGCGGCATACCGTTTCACGTTTAATCGGGGCGCCTCCAGGCTATGTCGGTTTTGATCAGGGCGGATTGCTGACAGAGGCTGTTAGTAAAAATCCTCATTGCGTGTTACTACTCGACGAGATTGAGAAAGCTCACCCAGATGTATTCAATTTGTTATTGCAAGTGATGGACCATGGAACCCTAACAGATAACAACGGGCGACAAGCAGATTTCAGGAACGTCATCTTAATCATGACTACAAACGCCGGCGCACAAGAAATGTCTCGCTCATCTATAGGTTTTACCGAGCAAGACCATACCACCGATGGGATGGAGATAATCAAGAAAGCATTCAGCCCAGAATTCCGTAATAGGCTGGATTCTATTATTCAATTCGGTGCATTAACAGTAGAAACTATTCGAACAGTAGTCGATAAATTCCTTGTCGATTTACAAGTGCAATTAGATGAGAAGAATGTTTTGCTGAACGTAGACGAAAGCGCTGTCGATTGGTTTGTTAAGCACGGTTACAGCGAATCCATGGGCGCAAGGCCGATGGCTAGATTAATTCAGGAGAAGCTAAAGAAAGAGCTCGCTGAAGATATCTTGTTCGGAAAGCTCTCTGCTAACGGTGGAGAGGTGCAAGTTAGCTGCAAAGCGGACGAGCTAGTTTTAACAATAAGCGAGAGAAAGCCGCAGGAGAAAAAAGAATTAACTCCTGCGAAGAACTAGCGTGCGCGGTAAGTGATACGACCCTTGCTTAGATCGTAAGGAGTAAGCTCGACGCGTACTTGGTCACCAGTAAGAATTCGGATGTAGTTTTTGCGCATTTTACCGGAGATGTGGGCGGTCACGATGTGGCCGTTTTCCAATTTTACTCGAAACATAGTATTAGGGAGGGTGTCGACAACCTCACCTTCCATTTCAATTTGATCTTCTTTTGCCATTTGTAGTCTCAATGTGTTAATTAGCGGCGGCATTGTGCCGGATTTTCGTCAGATAAGCAAAGCAGGCCCGTATTCTTAGCCCTTTGGGCACGGCACATTTCGCTCGCTCAGCTGCTGATCGCTATTTTATCAGCACCCATTTTCCCTCTACCAGCATCTCCAGCGGCCTGTATGTGCTTTTATATTCCATTTTTACGCAATCTTTAATCCAATAGCCTAGATAAAGGAAGTCCAGTCCCAAGATGCGAGCCTGCTCTATCTGCCACAGAATCACGAAATTCCCGAGAGAACGTTTCTCAAGTGCAGGGTCGAAGAATGTATAGACGGCGGAGAGACCCGTGTCAAGAGCATCGCTCACGCCTACGGCAATCAATTTTTCTTCAATATATAGGCAGAAATACTGACTACCTTCGGCATTGCTAAGAATGAAAGCATCGAATTGTTCTGGGCTGGCAGGGTACATGTCGCCGTCGCTATGGCGCTTCTCGATATACTCTTGATATAGAGGGTAAGCGCTCTCGGCATCTAATTCAGAACTTATTTCCACGCGCACATCCTTATTGCGATTCCAGATGCGCTGCAAACGTTTGCTACGCTTGAATTGCGCCACTGGGACTCTGCATGAGATACATGCGCGGCAATTCTCGCAGTCTGGCCTATAGATGTGCGCGCCACTGCGACGATAGCCAATCTCTGTTAGTCGGCTATTTAAATGCGCAGTGATGGCAAGTTCGGGATCGACAAAGACGGTCGCGGCGATCTCATCTTCCTTGTAGCTACAGGGATGAGCCGCGGTACGAAATAATCTAATCGTCTCCTTGATTTTGGATTTAGAGTTCATCTACTTGTCTTGTTCGTCTAGAGTTCGCCGAGAAAGCGCCAAACTGCCATCCAGATTCCAAGGAGGAGCTTTGCCGGTAGCTGGAAGAAGCTCATGGAGTTGTTGACGAAATTCCTCGCGGCTAATCTCAATAGCACCCAGAGATTCAAGGTGCTCGCTACTTACTTGGCAGTCGATTAGCTTATAGTTCCACTGCTGCAACTGCTTTACAAGATTCACTAAGGCTATTTTCGATGCATTACTTTGGAAGCTAAACATCGACTCTCCAAAGAATAACTGGCCCAACGCGACCCCGTAGAGCCCGCCGACTAGATCCTCACCCAGCCATACTTCGACCGAATGTGCGTGGCCGGCTTCGAACAAACGGGTATACGCGGTACGCATCTCGCTGGTGATCCAGGTGCCGGGAGATTCGCCGCGGGGCTCAGCACAGCATGCGATTACATCGGCGAATGCTTTATCTAGAGTAACTGTGTAGGGTGATTTTTTGAGAGTTTTTTGCAGGCTCTTGCTGATATGCAGATCTTCTGGAAACAGCACCATGCGTGGGTCAGGAGACCACCAGAGCACAGGCTGACCCTCTTCAAACCAGGGGAAGATTCCGCTGCTGTAGGCATCTAACAGGCGCTCAGAACTGAGATCACCTCCCGCAGCCAGAAGCCCATTTGGGTCTGACAACGCGAGGTCTATATCTGGAAAGCTCGACTCTGGAGAATCCAGCCAGGGTAACGGCATGTTTAGCGACATCCGCTACTGCTAGTCATCGAGAAACTTTTCAGCATCCAATGCCGCCATGCAACCAAAACCTGCGCTAGTGACAGCCTGGCGATATATCTGATCTGCAATGTCGCCAGCCGCGAAAACACCGGGCACGCTGGTTTGTGTCGCATTGCCTGTGATGCCGGTATTAACGGTGACATAGCCATTTTTCATGTCGAGCTGGCCGGCAAAAATTTCTGAATTTGGGATGTGACCGATGGCGATAAACACGCCGTCCACAACAAGCTTCTTAACTTCGCCGCTGCTTGCATGCTTCATGGCGATGCCTGTAACGCCCATATCATCGCCTAGGACCTCATCTAAGGTGTTATCCCACTCGATAGTAACCTTGCCTTCTTCTACCTTCTCGAAGAGCTTCTTCTGTAGGATCTTCTCTGCGCGTAGCGAATCTCGTCGATGCACCAGCGTGACATGAGAGCAGATATTGGCCAAGTAGAGGGCTTCTTCTACTGCGGTATTGCCACCGCCGATCACTGCTACTGGCTTGTTTCTATAGAAGAAGCCATCGCAGGTAGCGCATGCACTAACGCCTTTGCCCATGAATGCTGTCTCTGACTCTAGGCCAAGATATTGCGCAGAGGCGCCAGTGGCGATAATCAGCGCATCGCAGGTGAACACCGCACTATCGCCGGTTAAGGTGTAGGGCTTTTTGCTGAGATCGACAGCATTAATGTGATCGAAGATTATCTTGGTATCGAAGCGTTCCGCGTGTTCTTTCATGCGCTCCATGAGTGCCGGGCCCTGTAGGCCTTCGACGTCCCCGGGCCAGTTATCAACATCGGTAGTAGTGGTTAATTGGCCACCTTGCACCATGCCGGTAATCACTACGGGGTCCAAATTAGCGCGAGCAGCATAGACGGCTGCGGTATATCCCGCTGGTCCTGAACCCAAGATTATTAGACGGTGGTGCTGTGTATCTGTCATAGAACTGCTTCCTGCGGTAAGGCGCTTTTTTAAGCAATATTCAGCGCACGTTTATGTGAGTCGCGATAACTTGTTATGTGATGGCAAAGTGCCAAATTTAAAGCCTTGGCGGGGCATATTCTACTCAATTTTGCGCCTCAGGAACCGTTAAACTGTTAAGGGTTTCGACTTAAGGTTCTTCTGCGCCTTAAGAAAAGTAAGGAAGCGTGATTTGCTTCTGATTATTCTCGAAACGATGGTATAAACTACTTGTAGGCCCCTGAATAAATTGAAAAATGTAACTATGAAAAATAGCGAGCAAGATCCGGAAGTTAGCAACTTGATGCAGCGCTTAGTTCGCGAAGGCACGTTGATTGCGTATTCCTTGCTGGCTCTTTTCCTATTAATCGCCCTTGTTAGCTATTCTCCAACGGATCCGGGCTTCACTACGACGGGCACTGGCGAGGACGTAATGAACGCGGTCGGCGTCTATGGCGCCTGGTTAGCAGACATCTTTTGGTACCTATTGGGGTATCTTGCATTCGCATTTCCCGCTTTGCTCATTTACAAGGTTTACACGTCTTTTCGTGAGTCCGCCCTCGAATCGGAGTTCTCTTGGCCTCTATTTGGGCTTAAGACCGCTGGCTTCGTCTTGTTAGTGATATCGGCCTGTGGTCTAGCGACGCTGCATTTTCACATTACCGACGAACTGCCTTCCGCAGGGGGTGTGATCGGGTCTCTTGTCGCAGATCTAAGTATACCGGTGATGGCAACCCTTGGATCAACGCTGCTCTTACTCGCCGTGTTTTTGTTTGGACTAACTATAACAGTGACCATATCTTGGCTCGCCGTGATCGACAAGTTAGGCGCGATGGCATTAAACCTTGTGTCGCGAACAACAACCAAGCTGCAAAAGTGGCTTGAGGATCGAAAGCAGGCGCAGGCTACTAAAAATCGACTTGAGAGTCGCAAGAAAGTTCTTGATATTCATATCGAGAAAGAAGCAAAGCGAGTCCCTCCGAAAATAAAAGCACCTATTGCGAAGAAGCCAGTTAAGAGCGCTCGCGTAGAGAAGGAGCGCCAGGGCACTCTGTTTGAAGCCTCATCGGTTAAGGAGCTGCCGGCGATTAGCTTGTTAGACGCCTGGCAGGAAACTAACGACGAAGGGTTCTCGAAAGAATCCCTCGAAGCAATGTCTAAGCTACTTGAACTTAAACTAAAAGACTTTGGCATTGAGATCGAAGTTACTGCAGTCAATCCAGGGCCTGTCATCACCCGCTTCGAGGTGCAGCCAGCCCCTGGCATCAAGGTAAGTCGAATAAGTAATCTTGCGAAGGACTTGGCACGATCGCTTGCGGTGATTTCTGTGCGGGTAGTAGAAGTTATTCCTGGCAAGACTGTTATCGGTATAGAGATTCCGAATGAGACGCGAGAAATCATTCAGTTCAGTCAGGTGCTTTCTACTCCCGATTTCGACAAGGCCTCATCACCACTCAGCATGGCTCTAGGACATGACATAGTCGGCAAGCCAGTAATTGTAGACTTGGGGAAGATGCCTCATCTATTGGTAGCAGGAACAACCGGTTCCGGAAAATCAGTAGGTATTAATGCAATGATACTGAGCCTGTTGTTTAAATCGACGCCTGAACAGGTGCGTATAATCATGATCGATCCGAAGATGCTGGAACTGTCGGTCTACGATGGAATCCCTCATCTACTTACGCCAGTTATTACCGACATGAAGGATGCGGCAAACGGCCTTCGTTGGTGCGTGGCAGAGATGGAGCGGCGTTATAAATTGATGTCAGCTTTGGGCGTTAGAAACTTAGCGGGCTTCAACAAAAAAGTTACTGATGCCGCGAAGTCAGGCAATCCGATAGTGGATCCTACCTGGAAGCCAGATCCTATGTTGTTAGAGGAAGAGCAGGCTGCGCCGGAACTAGAAGCGTTGCCCTGCGTCGTTGTCATTGTCGACGAGCTAGCAGATATGATGATGGTAGTAGGCAAGCAGGTAGAAGAGCTTATCGCACGTATTGCCCAGAAAGCTCGAGCGGCAGGAATACATTTAGTCCTCGCCACACAGAGACCGTCTGTAGATGTATTGACCGGATTAATCAAGGCCAACATACCAACACGAATGTCGTTTATGGTGCAGTCGAAAGTCGACTCGAGAACGATACTGGGAGAGGGCGGAGCAGAGCAACTGCTTGGTCATGGAGACATGCTATTCCTGCCTCCCGGCGGCGGTATACCTACTCGTGTACACGGTGCCTTTGTAAGTGATGAAGAGGTGCATAGGGTTGTTGCAGACTGGAAGCAACGCGGCAAACCGGTATACATCGAATCGATTACGCAAAGCGTAGACGATTTGGACATGGGAGCAATGAACAATTCCGGAGCAGGCGACGAAGAGGAAGAAGATGCGCTGTACGATGAAGCCGTTAGCTTCGTCACTGAAACACGCAAAGCGTCAATATCTTCAGTGCAAAGAAAGTTACGAATTGGCTACAACCGCGCAGCCAGGATGATAGAAACTATGGAGCGCGCCGGTGTTATTACAGAAATGGGAAGCAACGGCTCTAGAGAAGTTCTCGCGCCACCGCCACCTCGCGATTAATTGAAGTCTAACTACAAGCATTTATGAATGAATAAACTTTTAAAACAGACGATTGTTCTTTCTACGCTTCTCTCCGTTAGCGCAGGGACAAGTTTTTCTCAGTCAGCTATAAGTGAAAACCCTCTTAGCCGACTGGACATTTTACTCGGAACAATAGAGACACTCGCGGCAGATGTTGTGCAATTGATCATCGAATCTGACGGTGGAGTATTGGAAGAAAGCGACATAGAGATGCTTCTAAAGAAGCCAGATGGCTTCTATTGGGAAACACTGACTCCATTTCCAGAATTGATCGTTACCGATGGCAGCACCTTGTGGAACTATCAACCAGATCTGGAGCAGGTGGTTATTGAGGCGTGGGATAGCAGTCGTTCAGAGTTGGCTGCACAATTACTTAGCGGAAATATAGAATCACTCGATGGCGAGTACACCATAGAGAGTGTAACTTCCAGTGAAAGTGAGCATCAGGAATTCGAATTAATTCCTCGTGCTGCAGACAATGTGTATCAACTTATTTCTATTAATTTCATGCGCGATGAACTGGAATCAATCTATCTCAACAGCAAAAATGGACAACAAACAGTCTGGCGTTTCGAGAATGTAATTCGCAATAGCCCGATCGACGATGCTCAGTTTCAATTTGTCCCTCCAGAAAATATAGAAATTATTGAGAACGACTATGCCCAATAGCCGCCTGGAAGATTTTCCGTTAATTTCAGCACGACGAGGTGATCTATTATTGTGAACACCTACATGGCTATCGCATTTGGAGGTGCCTTTGGCGCTGTGTCTCGCTTCTGGCTACATACGGCCGTGCAAAGATTTAATGGTAGTAACTTCCCGCTAGGGACGTTCACAGTCAATATTCTAGGCTCTTTTTTGATTGGTGTATTTTTTGTCGTAATGGCAGAGAAAGCACAATTGTCTGAATTTTGGCGGCCATTAATAATGGTTGGATTTTTAGGTGCTATGACTACATTTTCAACTTTCTCTCTAGATGCCCTGTTGTTATTCGAGCAGGGCCACTACAATACCGCTCTTTTATATATAGTCAGTAGCGTCGCACTCTGCTTATTCGCCGCCTTTGCAGGAATACAGCTCACGCGAGTCATGCTCTGAGTAGACCCCTTCAGGAATAAACACATGTTAGACCCCAAAAGTATCCGCAGCGATGCGCAGACAATAGCTGAGGCACTCAAGAAAAAGAAGTTCGAGCTAGACGTAGACCGTCTAGCGGAATTAGATAGCCAGCGCAAAACCCTCCAAACGGCGACGGAAGCTCTCCAGAACGAACGTAACCAGCGCTCAAAGACTATTGGCAAAGCGAAGGCTGCCGGGGAAGACGTGTCTGAAATACTGCAGTCTATGGAAGGTATTAAAACTGAATTAGAAGAAAAGAAGGAACTGCTTAATCTATTACAGAGAGAACTGAGCGACTATCTGCTAACGGTGCCAAACGTGCCTGCTGATTCTGTGCCAGTCGGCGTTGATGAAAGCGACAATCAGGAAGTGTCTCAATGGGGCACTCCCAAAACTTTTGATTTTGATGTAAAGGATCATACCGAGTTAGGCGAGGCCTTAGAGCAGGGCCTAGATTTCGAGGCCGCTACAAAGATTACCGGCTCCCGCTTCGTAGTTATGTCCGGCAGAACAGCGCAACTGCATCGTGCGTTAATTCAATTCATGCTAGACACCCACACTAGAGAACACGGCTACACTGAGGTAAACGTACCTTATTTGGTGAATGCAGACTCTTTAATGGGCACCGGCCAGTTGCCAAAATTTGAAGAAGACCTCTTTAAGCTCAGAGGAGAGCAAGAGTTCTACCTGATTCCAACCGCTGAAGTGCCGGTTACCAATTTAATGAGGGACAAAATAGTTGACGCAGAATCTCTGCCGATTAAATTTGCTTGTCATACTCCTTGTTTTCGATCAGAGGCGGGCAGTTACGGTAAAGACACAAAGGGCATGATCAGACAGCACCAATTTGAAAAGATCGAATTGGTTCAAGCTGTTAGGCCGCAAGATTCCGACGCAGCGCTAGAAGAACTAACTGGGAATGCCGAGACCATATTGCAACTTTTAGAGCTGCCTTATAGAAAGGTAGTGTTATGCGGCGGTGATACCAGCTTCGCTTCCGCCAAGACCTATGACCTAGAAGTATGGCTACCCTCACAGAATTGTTATCGCGAGATTTCTTCTTGCAGTAGTTTCACCGATTTCCAAGCAAGACGTATGCAGGCGCGCTGGCGAAATCCCGAGACAGGCAAACCTGAACTGTTGCACACTATCAATGGTTCAGGGTTAGCTGTAGGTCGAACACTCGTCGCAATACTAGAGAACGGGCAGCAAGCTGACGGTAGCATACAGATACCTAAAGCCCTCCATGCTTACATGAATGGAATCGAGCTGCTGGTCTGATGGATCTTCTTCCGATATTTCTCGATATCAAAGATAAGAAATGCGTAGTTATTGGTGGCGGTGAAGTAGCTTTTCGTAAGGCTACTCTGCTACTTCGTGCTGGGGCGGATCTACATATAGTTGCCGCATCAGTAAGCGACGAACTGCGAAATCTGTGTAACTCTCACAAATCCACAATTATCGAAAGAAACTTCCAAGAAGTGGATCTAGACAGCGCTATTCTCGTCGTTGCAGCGACTGACGACTCATCGACCAATGAGCGCGTCAGTGGCATCTCAACAAAACTTAACATTCCAGTAAACGTAGTCGATCAACCGCATCTTTGCAGCTTCATCATGCCATCCATAGTCGATCGCTCTCCGATAGTTATTGCTATATCCAGCGGTGGGAGTTCACCAATACTTACTCGTAAGCTCAAGGAGCTAAACGAGACAATGATCCCTGGACGAATAGACAAGCTAGCCGAGTTACTGGGATCGTATCGCGGTCGGGTAAAGAGCGAGATCGTAGATTTCTCAGAGCGAATACGATTCTGGGAAAGTGTACTGGACAGTGAAATACCAGAACTGGTCTACAACGGACAGGACGATGAGGCGAGATCAGCCCTAGACAATTGGCTGACGACTCCGCAAGCAGACAGAGTCGGTGGAGAAGTCTACCTGGTCGGAGCTGGCCCTGGCGACCCGGACCTGTTAACTCTGCGAGCTTTACGTCTCATGCATAAAGCAGATGTCGTGCTCTACGACCGTTTGGTCTCCCCAGATATATTGCTCAAGTTACGGCCCGATGCAGAGAAGATCTATGTGGGTAAACGCAGCGCGGATCACGCCGTACCGCAAGAGACCATAAATGAGATGTTAGTTCGTCTGGCGAAGGAGGGTAATCGAGTATTACGACTCAAGGGCGGCGATCCTTTCATCTTTGGCCGCGGTGGTGAGGAGCTTGAGTCTCTGGCAGATGCGGGCATTCCTTTTCAGATAGTTCCAGGCATCACAGCCGCTTCAGGCTGTGCCAGCTATGCTGGAATTCCTCTTACCCATCGAGACTATTCACAGTCGGTGCGTTTTCTCACAGGACACACGCAAGACGGAGGCGTGCCGCTGGAATGGGATATTCTAGTAAAGGAGCAACAGACTCTTGTTTTCTATATGGGCTTGGCTGGCTTGCCGGTTATCTGCGAACAACTTCTAAATCACGGAATGTCGGCAACAATGCCGGTGGCGGTCGTGCAACAAGGAACAACCCAGACTCAGAAAGTGCTAGTAGGAAATTTGGAGAAAATTGCTGATCTAGTCGTGGAGAAAAAAATTCAAGCGCCGACGATAATTATCATCGGAGAAGTCGTTAGACTTCAAGAATCACTGTCTTGGTTTAATCAGAACTAGCGCTGCGAGAATAGGAAAAATCAAATACTACAGGCAATTTTCTGGTTTCGGTAATCCAGAGATCTTGCTAGCGGTTTTCGCTGGGGAGCCTCGGAACAATTTCATCAGATAAATACTCTTACCTTTATCGACCCCTAGATCGCGTTTGACGAGACTTACCAGCGCGCGATTCGCGGGGGACATCTGATGACGACCATAGAAAACCCGTAGCAGGTTAATTATTTCCCAGTGAGCTGGGCCCAGTGTTATTTGTTCCTGGAAGGCTAGGGAGGTGGCGACGTCTTCATCCCAGTCCGCTAGTTCTACCAAATAACCCTCTTTGTCGAGAGCTATCTCTCTGCCGTTGCTGGCGATGGAGTCTGATTTAGTCATACTCTAGAACCAGCTCACGACTTTGTCGTGCTCGCAGCATAATTCGATAAATCGTGCAGTATCGACTATTTCTACACTGTCCATTGTCCTAACAAGCGTTGCACGGGCCAGCATGTCTTCTCGAAGTCCGTATACCTTCACTGTGTCTTGGATAGCTTGTAATTCAACTAGCGAAGCACAATGGTAGACACCGTCTTCTATAAATAGAATCGCATCACCAGAACATACTACGTTGAGACAACTCTTAAGCAGATTGTTCTCCGGGCTCTTATTTATAGTGTGCAGGCAACTCATAAATTGAACACCGTATCTGAATTCTCGATGAGCTTAGACACTTCATCACCACTGACCAATTGCATGCCTGGAAGTAGATCTGCGCTAACGATTCCGCGCTTCTCTAAAGAATGTTGATCAGCGTAGATGTTTTCAATTCCGTACAAGGCGAGTGCCTCAAGAGCATTCCCTAAGGTTTTACTCTGGACGGAAGAACCATCCTGTCCTTTCAGCAGCTGAAAGACCCCATCATCCAGGAATACATAATTTACATCCTGCTCAAATACCGCCGAGGCGAGGGCCATTTCTAGACAAAGATTGGCTTTGTTGTGCCCATAAGGTGCGCTGCGACTAATGAAAGTGATGATCGATTTAATAGGTTTTTTTGCATTATTGGTCATAGAGCTAGCCAAAATTTACCACTCGATCCGAGTTCAATGTTGCGTCGATCAGCTGACCTAGCCCGGCAACTTCAGAGCTCTCGTAAGCACTTGCAACGCCGAGGTCGTGACGATTAGCTTCGGTCTGATCCAAAATGCCGCGGCGTAATGCTGAACTCACACAAACAACGGAGTCGATTTTGTACTCGTTAATTAGCGCATTCCATTGCTGCTGCAGGTTGATTTCATCCTGTGCAACCACGGTTAATTTAGAGACGTTGTGCACACCATCGCCGAAGAAAAACAGACGATACAGCTCATGACCCTGCGCGATAAGAGACCTGGCAAAACGCAGCGCAGTGGCTGCAGACTCCGAGGAGTAGGGGGCGGCATAGATGACTAGGGAGAATTTCACAGCTTGAGTTTAATCTAGGCGGGCTATTTTGACTAATTCTGACAATAAAAAACCCCAGACTAGCTGGGGTTTTTTATCAATTAGCTAGCTAAGCTAGACTTATTGTCTGCCTGTTAGCGCACTTAGTAGGTGAAGCAAGTGAACAAAAATATTAAAAATGCTCAAGTACAGAGATATTGTAGCCATGATGTAGTTACGCTCGCCGCCATTAACTATGCGGCTGGTATCAAACAATATAAAGCCAGACATCAGCAAAATCACAGCAGACGAGATCGCAAGACTAAATGCAGGTATCTGCAAGAAGATGTTAGCGATCATTGCCACGATTACGACCATCATGCCGGTGAAGATGAATCCACCGAGGAAGTTGAAATTCTTGCCAGAAGTCAGCGCATAGCCAGACAGGGACAAGAAGATTAACGCAGTACCACCAAGGGCTTGGGCCACGATAGCTGAACCATTAGCATAGGCCGCCAAATACACAGAGATTGTTGGGCCTAGTGCAGCACCCATTAGACCGGCGAAGACGAATACCGCCACGAGGCCTTTAGAAGAATTCGCAGTGGCGCGCACAACGAATGTCATAATGAAACCACCAATCAGCAGCATAAAGCCAACACCCTGACCAACTTGTAGGGCCATGGTAGCGACTGCGCAGATTGCACTGAAAAACAGAGTCATTGACAGTAGCATGTAGGTATTGCGAACTACCTTATTTACAGATAGCGCCGAATCCTGGCTTCGACCAATATTTAACTCAACTTCGTTCATCGTTTTCTCCAACTTAGGTTGAATAATGTAATGCCTATTAACTATAACGACCTATGGCCGTAAGGCTTTATATAGATATGAGGCTTCCGTCCTTGTTTTCAATAGCTTAGAACCTAATAAGCTATAAAATATAGCAAATAATGATACGCGTAACCCACTCAAAATCAACGCATTTCGCTTGTCGTCATTTAGCCTCAATAGCTTGTTGACTGTGGCAGGGATTATAGTAAGATTCTCCACCGTACCGCGGAGGGGTGGCAGAGCGGTTGAATGCACTGGTCTTGAAAACCAGCGAGGGTGAAAGCCCTCCGAGAGTTCGAATCTCTCCTCCTCCGCCAAATTATCTGCAAGTCGTCTAGATCCTCAAAAATTGTACCTTATTAGCTCTCTTCACCTTCTCTAAGCGGAGGGGGAGAAGATGAGAACTCTCCTGTTCGATCGATTGCGCAGCAATCAAGGCTCGCTTTAGCGAGCAATCAGAGCTCAGGTGATACACCAAACACCGAGAATCAATTAAAAGAGCTACATCTCGCAATGGTGAAAATCCGCCAAAGCTGATTTGAATCTATCTCTCCCTTTCAGCATTCCCAAGTCTCGAACAACGGGAAGGCCCAAACTAAATTTACTCCAAGCCAGCCCAGCACGTTCTCACTAAAATATCCCGCAACCAAAACCTGTCATATTCCAGCCACAATTAACCCCGACATAGCCCTATTTGCCCAACAGTAACGTTATATTCATTTGTTTAAATAGAAACTCAATCAACTTCAAATTGATTGAATCCTAGAGCTTGACCCCGCTTGAAGGCCCTCATCCCGAGGGCCTTTTTTTTGCGGGATACAAAAAGGGAAGTTTTAGCGGCCTTGAGATGTGTTCGCGGGACTTACTGAGCTGACGCGATTCGAGTTGAGAGCAATAAAGTCGGCGAGGATACGACCACTTTCTAGAAGCAGCGGATCGCCTTCTTCTTCGACGGCATCTTCATCAGCTTCTTCTGTTGCAGGAGTGTCGCTATTCGCTATTAGTGTATCGTCCTCTTCCTCATCATCGTCTTCTACCCATTCGTTGAGAGGAAGACCCTTTAGAAGACGGCGCATATTTTCCGCATCAAATTCTGTACGGCGATTTTGTTCGCGCTCTTCTTTGACTTTCTGCTCATTGAGAGACAACTGCTCCCTCTGTCGCATCACACGAGTACGTTCGATTTGATCGCGAAGATAGATGAAATCCGGTGAAGCTTCAGCGCGCTCTTCGTAACGCTGTTGTAATTCTGGCAACAATGCCTGAATAGCATGGTATGGGCGGTATTCAACCGGACGGACTGTATCCCAAGGTAGGGCGCCATCAAGACTGCTCTCGCCAATGTCTTCATAGGCATCGTAGAGATCAGGAAAAGCAATATCTGGAATCACTCCGCGATGCTGTGTGCTCTCACCAGAAATCCTATAAAACTTAGAGCGTGTCAGTTTTACCTGACCATAATCCATTGGAATGATTTCCTGCACGGTACCTTTGCCGAATGTCTGGCCACCTAGCACAATGCCGCGCTGGTAGTCTTGAATCGCGCCGGCAAAAATTTCCGATGCCGAGGCGCTTGTTCTATTTACCAACACGGCTAGAGGGCCGTTATAAGCAACTTCAGGATCATTATCACCGAACGATCGAGTGAAGCCGTTACGTAAACCTGAATAGCGAATTTGTACAGTCGCGCCAGTTTCTATAAACAAGCCGACCAATTGATTGGCCTCGCTTAAACTACCACCACCGTTATTACGCAAATCAACTACTACCGCATCTACGTCTTCCTCTTTTAACTCATCGAGTAGGGCGTGTACGTCACGTGTTGAGCTTTTGTAGTCATCATCACCGCGCGATGCAGCTTCAAAATCGAAGTAGAAAGTTGGTAAGTCGATGATGCCTATCTTATAACTATCACCGTTGTAGCTAAGCTCTATCACTTCCTTCTTCGCTGATTGATCTTCAAGCTTTACGGTGTCCCGCGTGATACTTACAACGGTCGCATTCGATTCGCCAACCGCATCAACTGGGATGACATTGAGACGAACAACAGTGCCTTTCTCCCCGCGAATCTGCGCCACGACATCATCCAGGCGCATGCCAACAACATCCTGTAGTTCGCCGTCCACACCTTGTCCAATTGATACGATGCGATCACCAGCTTTTAGTTCATTACCGCGCTCGGCTGGTCCGCCCTTAATTAGCTCAGCAACCTTCGTGTATTCTTCGTCGGTAGTCAGCTGGGCGCCGATTCCCTGCAGGGAAAGCGACAGGCCCATATTAAAATTTTCAGAATCCCGCGGCGAAAAATAAGAAGTATGTGGGTCGACCGCGGTTGCGATGGTCGCCATATACGTCTGGAAGATATCTTTGTCGTTTGTCTTGGAGATTTGGCTTAGCTGATTACGATAGCGCTTGCTTAACTTATCTCTGATCTCGTCCTCATCATCGCCGGTTAGCCTTAAGCTCAGAACACTGTTCTTTATTCGAAGCCTCCAAAGCTCATCTAGATCTGCGCGGGATGCAGCATAGGGCGCATCTTCACGGTCAATCTCTATGGCTTCATCAATAGTGAAGTCCATCTCGCCGATATGGTTCTCGACCCTGTCGACAGAATAAATCATCCGCTCCAGAATGCGCTTGTAGTACAAATTGTAGATCTCGAAACCCGGTTCGACACTGCCATCTTGGAGACTGTTATCTAGGGTATAGCGGTATGCACTTAATTGATCGATATCCTCTTTCAAGAAATATAGCTTCGAGCCGTCTAGAGCATCTATAAAGCTATCGAATACAGTAGAAGAGAAGTTGTCGTTTATATCGATCGAAGAATAGTGTTTGGTTTCCAGCTCGTTTAACAATTTTACCGCGGTATCACCGTGGATCGGCTTGCTTACAAGTGGGGTATAGAGCGCATCGATATCGAGGACTGTGTTTAACTGATCAGGATCGTCTTGAGCGATCAGCGTCGACGCCAGTAGAATCGAGCATGCAGTAATAGCTGCTTTTTGCATGAATCGATTTCGTTCGAATTTCGGTGAGTTGTTATTCATATATCTCCACTTAGTTCCATATTGTAAAGCTGGTCCTGCGATAAACGTAACGCCATTGGCGATTGGGTTTGCTGCCCATTTGTGAAACTAGAGACTAAGCGATATAGGCGCGCCTGAGAAGGGTTTTGACGCTTAATCTGGGTCTAGAAAACGTCCAGATCAAGCTCATAACAATTCTATGCTCAATTCATCGCTATTTTATGAGTTTCTGCCGCGCCGAAGCGTGTCTCTCAGCTCGCTCAACATCTATGTAACGATCTGTAATAGCGCTGGAGCCATGGCCCGCATCATCTCTAACGTGCTCTCTAGGTCTGTGTTTTACATCCTCGGATATTCCAGTATGGCGCAGCCAGTGAACGGTAGCAGCGCTCAATCTCTCAGCATCCTCTACAAAGCCATTAGCTCGCATTTTCTCCGCAGCTGCGTCGAAGCACTTTTGTACTATGCCTCGAATTTGGCGAGTACTACCTATCCCGCCTTTGCCTCGTGTCTTGTGGATTAGTGGCGTAGATTCTCCAGGCATGGGCAGGCTGGGTAATCCTCTAGAGAGTCTATAGCGCTTAAGCGCCTCTAGCATTGCATCGCTCACTGAAATCTCTCGTTCTTTGTTGCCTTTCCCAACAGTGAGAAACCACCAATTTCCTTCTTGATCGGCTTGGAAATGTCCCATCTGCGGTTGCCAGCGACTGGTATCCACCAATTCTGAAATTCTGAGATACATAGCAAACAATGCATTCATTACGAACAATGTACGTTCATGGATCAGTGGTTGCTCGGCAGCCATAGTCTCGGCAGTTTCAATCACAAAATCCCATTGCAGGGGCGATAAGCGTCGAATTTTGCCCTGACTCTGCTGCTTGCGTAGAAATTTACTCTTCTGACGGATCTGCGCGACGGGATTTGCTGAGATATAACTCTCTTGAATTAGGAAGTTGAAAAAACTACTCAGGACGCTAAATAGCGACTGGAGTGCCGCCTGTGAGATGGCAAATTCGCCACTTCCGTGAACATATGGCCGCCAATCACTATTCGGTACCCGCTCTCCCTGACGCAGCAAAAATCGTGGCACATTTTTTTCTCCAACCCAGTTAGCCGGTGGCTGCTTAGAAAACTCTACATAAGTTTCGATATCTTCCCTAACTACTTGTTTTAACGATTTTTTTGCAACAAGCAGACACCAGTGAAGAAAGTGTTCAATCTCCCGCCTGTAGGTGCTAAACGTGTCTGGGCTGCCGCGGTAGCTGTAGATGAACTCGGCGGCACACTGGTAGTCGTCAATTGCCTCATCCGAGGCGCTAATCGCCAGGTGCTGCAATGATTTCACTGGCTGCTTAAAAGGGTTAGGCATTTCCTCGAGGGTATCGAAGAAGGCTAGGGGTGATGATATGTTTGACATTAAATAGCTGCTTTAAGAGTTTGTTTATAAACAGATAGTAGCTGATAAATCTAGCATTGTAATCAGCAAAATTATGGCATCTAGCTAGTAAAAAGAAGGATTTTCCTTGCGCCACAGTAAGTAATCGGTGAATTCTCAAGTTACTTGATGGTTTGAGAGCGGTGCGTTGGCAATAAGCTCTGGCACTTGTACAATGTGCGCTATATACACGCCTATATAACGGTAGCAAAACATTGCTTAAATCACTTAAACGATACGCCCAAAGCTGCCTGGCAGCGTTTCTGCTGGCCTCGAGCCCTGCGGTTGTCGCCGATACCTTAAATGTCGCCGTGGCTTCAAACTTCGTCGCAGCTATGCAGCGTATACAGCCGGCCTTTGAAGAAGCAAGCGAACATGAACTACGCCTCATCCGCGGCTCTAGCGGCAAGCACTATGCACAAATTCACAATGGCGCGCCTTTCGACGTTTTCCTGTCGGCAGACCAAATAAGACCAATGCTGCTAGTCCAGGAGGGCATAGCCCCAAAAACAAGCTTAATAACCTATGCCCAAGGGCAACTGGCGCTATGGAGCAGGCAAGGGGAGCTCAATCTCAACAAAAAATATCTATTAAAAACAGATAATTACAGAGTAATTGCAATTGCAAATCCGCGATTAGCGCCCTACGGACAAGCGGCGACTGAAGTCTTTAGTAAGCTAGGCATAGAATCCCTCGTGAACGAGAAACTGGTGATGGGAGAAAATATTGCCCAAGCCTTCCAGTTTGCGTTCAGCGGTAATGCAGACCTAGGCCTAATTGCTTATTCACAGGCCCTATCTCCAAATATGCGTGATCAAGGGTCTGTATGGCTGGTGCCTAGTGAACTACATCAACCCATCAAGCAAGATATGGTGATTCTAAATGACTCCGAGGCGGCTGCGGAGTTTGCCTCCTTCATGGGCAGTGAAGTGGTGCGTGAAATACTGATAAGCAGCGGCTACCTGTTGCCCGTGGGAGCCCGCTAGTGTTATCGCAACCCGATATAGCAGCACTGCTTATAACTTTACGCCTTGCAGCCACTACGACCGCTATCCTGCTATTACTTGGCACACCCTTGGCATGGTGGCTTGCGACTACTCGCTCAAGAGCGCGCAGCGCTATTGAAGCAGTAATAGCCTTACCTCTAGTTCTGCCGCCAACTGTGCTGGGCTTCTACCTGTTGCTAGCATTCTCTCCAGATGGTCCCATTGGCGCAACAACAGCGGCGCTGGGCTTACCCTCAATGGCATTTTCATTCTGGGGTCTAGTATTAGGTTCAGCCATCTATTCTTTGCCCTTCGTAGTTCAGCCGCTGCAGAACGCATTTTCCGGGCTAGGCAGGATGCCGCTAGAAGTTGCGGCAACATTGGGTGCGGGGCCTCTAGACAGGTTCATTAGCGTGGTTCTGCCTTTATCGAAGATGGGCTATTTAACCGCAGCCGTTCTTGGCTTTGCACACACCCTAGGGGAGTTCGGGGTCGTGATGATGATTGGCGGCAATATCCCAGGAGAGACTCAGGTCCTGTCTATTGCTATCTATGATCACGTCGAGGCGCTTGAATACAGCCAGGCTCATTGGCTAGCAGCAGGATTACTTATATGTTCTTTTGTAGTTCTGTTAATGATTTACAGCGCTAACCGAAAGTTTCACCTAATGAAAACAGTATGATTAATGCAGCCTTACAACTCGACAAGCCTAACTTTAGCTTAGCGGCTGATTTCAACGTGCCTGGCTGTGGCGTAACCGCAATATTTGGCCCCTCTGGCTGCGGCAAGACTACCTTGCTCAGGGCTATTGCCGGTCTAGAGCCCCACACTAAGGGATCACTCGCAGTAAATAACGAACTATGGCTAAGTTCACAAGAATGTAGAGCCGTGCAGGAAAGGAGGGTGGGCGTGGTATTTCAGGACTCTAGCCTGTTTCCTCACCTCACCGTGGAGGAAAACCTCCTTTATGGGAGAAAACGCTTAAAGAAAATTAGTGAACCTATTGAAATTAAACAGTTAATAAGTTCGCTAGGAATAGAGGCGCTACTACAACGTTATCCAGCAGGACTGTCTGGTGGCGAGAAGCAGCGTGTTGCTCTAGGTCGCGCTCTGCTTGCCGAGCCGAAGTTGCTATTGATGGATGAGCCCTTATCGGCCCTAGATCAGAGCAGCAGAGAAGAATTGATGCTGCTTCTTGAGACATTCCTTCAACTGATTGATATACCTGTATTCTATGTTACGCATTCTAGCGAAGAAGTCGCGCGCTTAGCAGACAATTTAATACTCATGAGCGACGGCTCTGTGTTAGATCATGGACCAATTCAGAATGTGTTAGGCGCAGTAGATGGTGAACTAAGCCGCAGTGACACCGCCTTCAGCGTTATTGCAGGCCAAATAGCCAACACACAACTAACGGGCCTAATCTCTGTGGACTGCGGCCAAGGCATCGTATTGCAGGTGCCGGACACTGCTGTAGCGTCAGAAATTCGTTACCAGCCTGAAACTGGAGTTAGGCTACGCATCCGTGCACGAGACGTCAGCCTGTGCCTCGAACAACCCAAAAGAAGCAGCATCCTCAACATACTACCAGCAGTTATAACTGAGCTCGCGGCAGAACCCTATAAGGGTAGCAGAGTCGTTAAGGTGGATATCGCGGGCAAGCAGCTACTTTCAAAAATCTCTGAATACTCAGTTCAGCAATTGCAGTTACACGCAGGGCAAGCCGTTTTTGCGCAAATAAAGTCTGCAGCACTTATCTCTTAATAAACAATGAATTATGGAACTTTTTGAATGTGCTCTAGCTAATTTTTCAGGTGCAATTTACTATCGAATGGGCAGGGCAGTTAGGCCACCATCAGAATGACGCTTGAAGCCTTAAACAGAGCAGAAATCACCATTCCCTCGGCAAGGGCCAATTGATCAGCGCTTTTGTTGGTTATCATAGCGCTCAAGGTTTTCTCTCCAGCTAGCTCTATCGTTACGTCAGCGCTAACGGATCCGCGATCTAGGCTCACCAAGGTTCCAGTCAGAACATTGCGTGCGCTTACTTGAATAGCGTCACCGACAGCTAAGGTGACAGAAGAGGCTTTGATCATTGCAACGACCGCTTGCCCCTCGGCTAGCTTCATTTCACGCCGGCTTTGCTCCGTAACCATAGCCACAATCCGTTGCTGCTCTGATATCTGAACCTGGACCTCTGTGTTGACGGCACCGGTTTCTATTTCCGCGATACTACCGAGAAATTGATTACGCGCACTAGTTTGCAAAAGAGCACTTTTCATAAATTTAGACACATCGTCCAAGGAACTTAGCTGTTGATTTAGATTCTCTAAAAATTGATTATGTTGTTCTTGTAACTGCTTAAAACCATTAAGCATTTCTTTCCCATAGCCAGTTAGAATAGAGCCGCCACCCTTGCTTCCACCAGCGCTGCGCTCTATCACTGGATGCTCTGAAAGGTTGTTGATACGCTCCAGCCTATCCCAAGCAGTTTTATAACTTACACCCGCAATCTTCGCAGCCGCAGTAATGGAGCCTGTGTCGGCTATCGCCTGCAGCAGATCGATTTGATCGAGCATCAGACGTTTCGATGTCGCTTCGGTCAGCCAAATCTGACCTTCTAGGTTCGCCAAGCAGTTATCCTCGCTATCAAGCCTGACGCACATTATGCCTGATAACCGCCTTCAACCAAGGGAACTTCCTAGCTCTTGCATACTTTTTGCAAACACCAGGATAGGGCGGATTTAATTAATTGAGCCGGTTCCATGAGGATGGATGCAGGCGCGGTTTGAGCAAGTAGCAAACTACAATAGACAAGTTGTCAGCGCTCAGTATTTTCCCGAATGGAGCACCATTAGAGCTCTAGGATTTGCGCACTAACATCTACCCTGAAGCTTTCTTATAATATTTATATAGTTATAAATCAGATATATATAGTAATAATATGAAGTAAAATACTTATATTAATTTGCTATGAGTTTTCTCAACCTCCATTGAGGCTCACAGCAGGGCATTGAACAAATATGCCCTAGATCAATAAACTCCTCTTTGCAGCTAGGTTCCGCACGAGTTGCAGCTTCCCACGATATTTGTGTTGCTTTTTCGTCAAATTACCTTATCTTGAAGGATTTAGTATAACCAATTTCGTGGTAGGCAAAGAGGCGCTCGAATGGATTCGACGGTTGGTACATTCACGGTAAAAGAGATTGTTTGTATGGACATGGAGTCCAGCGTATTTGAGGTAATAAAGACATTTGCCTCTTTACGGTTCTCCGCATTGCCCGTATTAGACAGGGATGGGCGCTGCTTTGGGATAGTAACCCCGAAGGATATATTTGAGCTAATTGCCTCCCTGGGGGATGTCCACGCTATAAAAGCCTGGGAAATCTGCTCCCATACATTGTTCTACGTTCACCCTGAAATTACTGCCGTTCAAGCCTGTCAGGTGATGCGCGATAATAAAATCCATCATTTGATGGTTGGCGATGCAGTTAAGCCACTTGGTATAATCTCAACTATGGATATCGTTGATCAGCTTCATCAAGCTGAAATGGCCGCGTTTAAGGCCGGTTACTAGCATAGCGGGGGAGTTTCCGGATTAGAATCCTCTATATTAGGGGCTGCATTAATCATACACATGATTAAAAATGTTTAAACTATTGAAATTAAATGTATTTTATCTATTTTAGGAAATGCATTTTTCGGGATCTACCATGAAGCTCATTGCCTTCTTTTCTATTGTTGCGCCGTTAACGTCCTGCGCAGCTTCTGACTAACCTAATTTAACCGATATGCTGAAGCGCAGCTTGATCATTACAACTCATCTGCTGCCATTGGATGCCGCGTTTATTGTGCCCAGGAGGACGGCTAAGGACATTGAGCGGGGATCGGCAAAAGCAGCTGCTCTGCAGCTTAGTATAGAAGACGAATTCCCTAGACTATAACTGTCTGCACAGCCTCGATTGCCAGGGCATGTAGGGCAGACCGAATACTTGATTCCCCCCAAGTTATGCCTATCTTCACTATTTCCGGTAATCTTTATTACCGGAAATAGTGGAATAGGCCGTATAAAGTACAATACCGCCCCAGATCACTAATAATGCGCATCTCACTAATATTTCACTATTAGAGCGCTTCTCGTTTCGTCCTCATTGTGACGAACTCTTCAGCCAACGTTGGATGAATACCGATGGTACGGTCAAAGTCAGCCTTAGTAGCGCCACAGTTAATCGCTACAGACAAACCCTGGACGATCTCACCGGCGTCAGCTGCTACAAGATGGAAACCAACCACTCGATCCGAATCTCTGTCGACTATCAGCTTGATCATGGATTTCTCATCACGGCCGCTTAGCGTGTGCTTCATTGGTCTAAACACGCTCTCATAGACATCGATCTGCAAGTCAGCATCCAATGCTTCCTGCTCGGACAATCCAACCGTACCTATGTTTGGATGGCAAAATACCGCCGTGGCGATGTTTTTGTAGTCCATAGCCTTTGTATCACCGGAAAATAAGGCTCTAGCGACAATTTGGCCTTCCGCTAAGGCAACCGGTGTTAAGGCTATTCGGTCAATAACATCACCAACAGCATAGATACTCGGCTCAGCGGTCTGGAAATGCTCGTTAACCTTAATAGCACCATTGCTTGCTAACTCGACGCCAACACTGTCGAGCCCAAGATCATCGGTAAGTGGCAGTCTACCGGTAGCCGCCAACACTGAATCGCAAATTAATTTAGAACCTGATTTAAGAGATAGCTCTAATCGATTGTCTTGCTTAGTTATTTTCTCTATATCTTTTTCTAAATAGAGATCTACGTGATTACCAATCTCGGCTGTTATAAATGTCCTAACATCCTCGTCAAATCCCCGCAGTAACTTGTCACCACGATAAATTAAGCTGGTTTTACAGCCAAGCCGGCTAAAGATGCTGGCGAACTCAACGGCGATATAACCACCGCCCATGACTACGATTTCCGCAGGAAGCTGATCCATAGCAAAGACATCGTTGGAACTAATGGTTAACTCACTGCCTGGGAATTCGGGAGTCCATGGCCAGCCGCCAACAGCTATTAATATGTTTTTCGCCGATACTGTCTTGCCGTCGACTTGCACCTCGTTAGGGCCAGAAATTCGAGCTCGAGTCTCAAAGATATCTACTTGATTTGAGCTAAGTATAGATTTATATATGTCATTTAACCTATTGATTTCAATATCTTTATTACCCTTAAGAACACCCCAGTCAAAGCGTAGGTTATCGAAATCCCAGCCAAATCCCTTGCTGTCCTCAAAATCGTCAAAATAGTGCGCAGCATAGCTATATAGTTTCTTTGGTACACAACCGACATTCACGCAAGTGCCGCCGAAATATCGCTCCTCAGCAACAGCCACCCTCGCCCCTAAACTAGCCGCTATCCGACAGGCGCGAACGCCGCCTGAGCCAGCTCCAATAACAAACAAATCGTAATCAAATGCTTCCAAGTTCCTGTATCCTTTTGTTGCTCGAGCCCAAAATCGGGCCCCAACACGCAAATGCAAAGCGGCATTATGCCTCAGCTAAACTCACGAGAATATAAGACCCAGTATGCAGGCTAATTTATTCGACGGCGACGAAACTTCTACTCACGTAATTAAGCATTCGATCGGTAATGCGCAATTGATTGAGTTTCCCCATCTGTTTGAAACAGCTGAGGCAAACCAGATGCTTGAGACGCTAATAGCAGATATTCCATGGCGACAAGAAAGCCTGAGAATCGCCGGTAAGGTGCGCGCCATTCCGCGCCTACAATGTTGGATGGGCGATACGGGAAGCGACTATGGCTATTCAGGCGTGCGACTCACACCTTACCCCTGGCATAACACCGTGAAAGTTATTCACGACCGCGTAGCCGATTCAAGCGGCAGCACTTTCAATTCCGCATTGATTAATTTCTATCGAAATGGTGAGGACAGTGTTGCATGGCATGCAGACGATGAAGCTGAACTGGGAGACTCGCCGGTGATAGCATCAGTCAGCTTAGGCGCGCAACGAGTCTTCGAGTTAAAGCAGAAGCATCAGTTACCAGCGAAGAAATTTAAGCTAACACTCCGACATGGAAGCCTACTTATTATGAGCGGCACAATGCAGCAACATTGGTTGCATCAACTGCCAAAGGTAAAAGGATTGCAGGAACCGCGCATCAATCTTACTTTTAGAAACATTATCAATGGTTGAGTTAATTACACGCGCACCGTTACTAATTTAGTAAGGCAGGAATTATGAGTAATAGGGATAGTTTTGATATCTGCGTGATCGGCGCCGGCGTAATAGGCTTAGCGACCGCCTATGAACTTGCCAAGAAATACAAAAACCAAGATGTAAGCATTGTGATACTAGAGAGTGAATCAAGCTTTGGGCAACACATAAGCAGTCGCAACAGTGAGGTTATTCATGCTGGCATCTACTATCCAACCGACAGCCTAAAAGCCAAGCTTTGTGTTGAGGGCAAAGAGCTACTCTACAGCTACTCAGAACAGTTCAATATTCCGCACAAGAAAATTGGCAAACTCATAGTCGCAAAAAAGTCAGAAGCCAATGCCCTGACACAGCTTAGAGAAAAGGCAATTGCAAACGGAGTATTAGATTTACAATTTTTGAATAGAGCTGAATTGCAAAAACTTGAACCTGAAATTGATGCTCATGCCGCACTGCTTTCACCCTCGACGGGAATCATAGACAGCCACGCCTATATGCAAAGCCTACTCCATCAAGCAGAAATACTCGGAGTACAATTTGCCCCCTACTCACGCGTCGAAAAAATTGATACTGACAAAGAAACCTTCGTCATGCATTGTCAGATAGGCGAAAATAAGAACGCAGAGGAATATCAATTTGATTGCCGGCAACTAATCAATTCCGCCGGATTACAGGCACAGTCTATAGCCCGCACCATCTCCAAAGTACCAAAAAATACTATCCCTAAGCTTCACTATTGCAAGGGAGACTACTTCGATTATCGCGGGCACAATCCTTTTAGCCATTTAATCTATCCAATGCCGGAAGCCAATACAGCTGGCCTGGGAATTCACGCAACGATGGATCTTTCATCGCAACTTAAATTCGGGCCCGACACTGATTTCGTAGAGAACATTGCCTTCGAGATTGACGACAGCAAGGCGAAAACCTTTGCGAGAAATATCTCTTCCTATTTCCCAGCTATCAAGACTGCCGATCTAAAGCCGGCATACTCGGGAATAAGACCAAAATTATCTGGGCAGAGTGAAGCCGCAGTCGACTTCAACATTCAAGGAGAAAGCGTACATGGGGTGCCCGGCTTGATTCAGCTGTTCGGCATGGAGTCGCCAGGGCTGACGGCGAGTCTTGCAATAGGTAAACATATTGCACGCAGCGTCCAGCTTTAGATTCAAGATTACCCGCCACGAAATAAGCTCTATAACGTCATCGATTGACATGACGCTACTTTGTAATTGCAAAGCTTAGTTTCGATTAATGATCTAAGCTGCGAGTCGCTACGCTGGAAGTGCAAACCTATCCCTTTGCAGTGATTGCCACGAATATTTGCCGGCGTAATCCAGACAATATTTGTTATACAAAAATATTGCTGCGAATCGTCGAGAAGTTTTAGCAAGAGGCAGATGCTGTCGTGAAACTTATAGGTGGAGTCTGCAGAAACAGGTAAGAATAGGCCTCCGTTTTTTAAGAAGGGCATGTAACTACTTTTAAGTGTGCTAAGACTATCGATGTGAATCGAAACAATGGCTGTGCTGACTATGATGGGCAATTCCCTTTTCCCGCCGCCTATAAGTAGCCTTGCGCACACTTTATTCAGCGTAGGTTTAGCTTACTCCATTGCCACAAAATGGACTCCATAATGAGCTGTGGATTCGGGTTTGTAGAAGAGGCTAGCTGCTTTCTAGCAGTTTCTACTTCTGTATAGAAGAGCGCTAACGACTTGGCAACTGCTTGGGCAAGTAACTTTTCTTTAGCAGGAACTAATAAAGAGTACATATTCTCCAGCCCAGGATCACCTTCGTTCTCTGCGATGCCGGTTAAGCTGTATTTAGTAAGTTTAGACAAGAAAGCTGAGAAGTGCTGCAAAACTTCCGATTCTCCAATCTTCGACGCTAACGGGAGAATTTGTTGAATAGATTTCTTGCCAGTTTTTACGTCACAAATACCCTGTAAGAACTGCGCTCTCGCGGCAAGCGAGTCCCCTTCCGCCAACTGAAGCGCTATAAGCGGCCTCATGTCACTAGCCTCTAATAAGGCATTTACATTTCCTTCCCCAATAATTTCCTGCAACCAAGCGGCGGCAATGTCAGCACGAGGAACTGGAAATGCGAGCTTCTGACAACGACTGCGTATTGTAGCCACGAGCCGACCTGGATGATCGGAGACAAGGAAAACATGGGTATCGTCATTCGGCTCTTCTAATGTTTTCAATAGAGCATTCGCGGCATTCGCGTTCAGTAGATGTGCGTCTTGTATGATGGCAACCTTCGCGCCACCAGAATGGCTACTACGAATAACGAATTCTGATAGTCTGCGAATCTGATCGATCTTAATGTTCTTGCTACCCTCTTCCAGTTCGATCGCTAGAATATCAGGATGGTTACCCGCACCCCCTTTAAGACAGTTCGAGCATGATCCGCAGGCAACGGACAATTGTGTATTAGCGTTTACAGCACTTTGTGCAATGGGATTTAGACAGAGAGCATATCTAGCAAAACTGTCGGCGAAGAGGGATTTACCTAAACCCTCACTTCCGCAAAGTAGGTAGGCATGTGCCAATTTCTTGGCAGTGAATCCGCGGCTGAGTTGCGCCCACTGTGCGCCTTGCCAAGGAAATGGCGCACTTGCAGCGTTTATTGAACTTACAGTGGTTTCGGTCATCTTTTTCTACTTTATGTGATCCTCGAAAGACCCTTCTCTAAGGCGGCCAAGAGGTCCAGCTTTACACTCTCTAAAGGCTTGGATGCATCGATCACCGTGCAGCGCTGGGGCTCAGCTTGAGCAATATCAAGATAACCCTGTCGCACCATACGGAAAAAGCTCTGCTGCTCTTGCTCAAATCTGTCGAGTTCGCCACGATTGCTTGCTCGCTGCATACCTATCTCTGGGTCGAGGTCCAAGATAATAGTTAGATCAGGACGTAGTTCTCCCTGCACCATTGCCTGCAATTGTCCTATAGTATCAACACTGAGTCCCCGCCCTGCCCCTTGGTAGGCAAATGTCGCATCGGTAAAACGGTCGCAGACAACCCATTTCCCGTCTGCTAGCGCAGGCTCAATAACTTTATCTAGATGTTGTGCTCTAGCGGCAAATACCAGTAATAATTCCGTCAACTCCGACATTTTCTCTTCGTATACGGCAAGCAAAAGATCTCTGATTTTTTCTGCTAGCTGTGTCCCCCCAGGCTCTCGAGTAAGCACGTATTCAATGCCCTGCTGCTCGAGATACTCAGTGATGAACTCAATGTTTGTACTCTTACCGACTCCCTCCGCACCTTCCAGTGTCAAAAAGAGGCCACGCTTATTTGCCATGATCTTTCACTTTTTTATCAATTCACATTGTCGTAATAGCCGGGGCTAGGCACTTTGGTCTAGTTGCTGGTGCCTAGCTGATACTCGCGAACAGCGGCGTTATGTTCCTCTAAGGTCCGCGAGAACTGATGGCTCCCGTCGCCCTTTGCCACAAAATACAGGTAGTCTGAGGCAGAAGGATTGAGCGCCGCATTGATCGACTCCTCTCCGCTTAATGCTATCGGTGTCGGCGGCAAGCCTGCTATACGATACGTATTATAGGGAGTCTCCTCCGATAAATCTGCTCGCCTGATATTGCCGTCGTAGCGATCGCCCATACCATAAATGGTCGTTGGATCAGATTGCAGGCGCATCCCTTGATCTAGCCGAGTTACAAAGACTGCGGCTATCAGACCACGTTCGCTGTTACTCGCCGATTCCTTTTCGATGATAGAAGCCATAATAAGCGCCTCATAGGGATTGGCATAGGGTAAAGCGCCAAGACGCGACTCCCAAGCCTCAGTTAATATAGTATCGAGCCTTTCATTCGCCCTAAGCAATAACTCGATATCAGAAGTGCCCTTCGTATAAAAATAGGTATCGGGATAGAGCAAACCTTCTGGGTTTTCAGCATCCAAGTTCATGCGCAGTGCTATTTCCGCCAGACTGCTGCTGGTCAGCGTGCCATGGATATTTTCCGCACTGAAGATTGCATCCAATGCCTGTTGGAACGTCCATCCTTCTACCAGAGTTATTCGATATTGCACGGATTCGCCACGGACAATTTTGTCCAGCAACTGCACCGGTGTAATTCCTGACTGAATTTCATATTCCCCAGTTTGGATGCTGTTTTCTACTCCTTGTAGGCGCGCCCAAATTTTGAACACTGTAGGGCTAGAGAGATAACCCAGTTCGCCTAGTTCCTTTGCGACTCGTGACAAGGAACTTCCTGCTACGACTTCAATTTTTACGGGAGCGGAGTCAATGGACGGTAACGCGATTTCCGCAAACAATGCTCTATAACTATATAGCCCAGCTGCAACGAAGATCACGCAGATTGTTACGCTAACTATAGCTAAGTGTCTTTTTCTCATAGTGCGCTGTTTTGAAATAACGTGTATTGAATCTCTTGAGCCGCTATTGCATATTTTGTTTGATCCGGCGCTGCTTGCCAATCTACATTCTGAATTTCGAGCACAGGCCAAACACCAAAGACGCTATTGCAGAGTAAGATCTCGTCCGCTTCTTGCAACTGCGCAAGACTAAGCGGCTTTCTAATTACAGCTGTTGCCTGCTTGCCGAACTCCTCGATAAGGTGGTTTAGCATAACTCCTTCTACTCCGCTGCGACTAAGATCTGATGTAAGCAATTCGTTATCGACTGCGAGGAGCAAATTACTTCTACAACCCTCGATGACATAGCCATCTTCATCCATGCACAAACCTTCATCAAAGTTCGCTGGTATCTGTGCGCTGGCCAACACTTGATCCAACCTGTTTAGGTGCTTGATGCCGCCTAGATGCGAATTACTCGAGAGCCTATGATCACATAGAATTACTCTTGCCCCCTTAGCTGTATCAGGAACAATATATTCGATTAACTGCAATACACGAGAGCAGTCGGCATGCTTTGCAGGCGCATAACCTCTGCCTCCTTCTCCACGAGTAATAGTTATTTTGAGTATGACGTCAGCGTTATTATTACTCTGCAACAGCTGTGAGATTTCATTCATTAGTAAATCGAAATCTACCGATAGCCGCAACACCTTGCAGGCATGCTTGAGTCGCCTGAGATGCGCAGGCCAAAGTATTGGTTCATTAGAGAGAATTCTAACAGTCTCGAAGCAGCCGTCGCCATATTGAAAGCCGCGATCGCGAATTGAAATTTGATCCGCTTGCTGTCCGTTTATTAAACTTTGCAAGGGGCCGTCTAGCATGAGAGGGAACCGGCTATTTAAGCCTAGAGAAAATCAAGCTGCCGTTAGTGCCGCCGAAACCAAATGAGTTAGACAGTGCGACATTAACTTCCATATCGCGACTTACATTCGGAACGTAATCTAAATCACAACCATCATCTGGATTTTCGAGATTTATAGTAGGACTGATTACTTGGTCACGCAGTGTAAGAACTGACACGATTGCCTCAACAGAGCCCGACGCACCTAGAAGATGGCCGATCATTGATTTTGTTGAACTAACGCAGAGCTTGGATGAATGATCTGCAAACACACTTTTAATCGCGAGAGTTTCTGCAATATCTCCGGCCATCGTTGACGTGCCGTGTGCGTTCACATAATCCACATCAGTTGCATTCAGAGCAGCGCTATCTAAAGCGTTCTGCATACATTGTGCTGCACCTGCGCCACCCTCAGACGGTGAAGTCATGTGGTATGCATCGCCACTCATACCGAAACCAACTAGCTCGGCATAAATATTTGCACCGCGTTTCTTCGCATGTTCATATTCTTCTAGCACCATGATTCCGGCACCGTCACTTAATACGAAGCCATCACGATCTTTATCCCAAGGACGACTGGCCCGTTGAGGATCATCATTTCTTTGCGACAATGCTCTAGCCGCGCAAAAGCCACCAAGACCAACTGGTGTAGTCGCCATTTCGGCGCCGCCGGCTACCATAACGTCAGCCTGATTGTTCGCGATCATATTAGCGGCAAGACCGATGTTGTGAGTGCCGGTGGTGCAGGCAGTAACAACGGCGATATTAGGGCCCTGCAATCCGAACCGGATTGAGAGAGTGCCGGCTACCATGTTTACAATTGAGCCAGGCACGAAAAAAGGGGAAACTTTGCGAGGACCAGAATTTTGAATGGTTCGAGTGGTCTCTTCGATGCTACCGATGCCACCAATACCAGAGCCAATCGCGACACCGCCACGCTTAGGATCTAGGTTGGTCTCATCTATTCCGGCATCTTGAATTGCCTGAACGCCTGCAGCGATACCGTAGTGCATGAAGATATCCATGCGCCTAGCCTCTTTCGCAGACATATAGTCAGTACAATCGAAGTCTTTGACGGAACCGCCAAACTGAGTACTGAAGTCTGAAGTATCGAAATGCTCAATGGAATTAATACCAGACCGACCATTCTTAATTGCGTTCCAGCTGGTTTCAACATCATTTCCAACTGGAGTGATGAGACCTAGTCCGGTCACCACTACTCTTCTGCTACTCAATGCTTTGATCTCCCGACTAAAAACAACAAACGCCAGATAAACAAAAGCTACTCAAGAATAAACTAGAGTAGCTCTGTTTTGTGCTGCTGTTCAGTGTTACAGGTTCGAGTTGATATAATCACAGGCCAATTGAACAGTGGTAATTTTTTCGGCCTCTTCATCAGGAATCTCTGTTTCGAATTCCTCTTCTAATGCCATCACCAATTCCACTGTATCTAAAGAATCAGCGCCTAGATCTTCTACAAAAGAAGCAGAAGGTGTTACTTCATCTTCCTTTACGCCAAGCTGTTCGCAGACAATTTTCTTAACGCGCTCTTCAATGCTACTCATATCTATTATTAGCTCCTAATACTGTATTTCTAGCAGTGTTGCCAGTGGCCTATAAACCAGCCCTGTTATTGTTAATTCGGTTAAATTTTGAACAACCAATCTAGCGTTGTTTTCACCAAGCTCTTATCAAACCCGTACCGACCTTGATGCTCTTCGTGGGCCTCGCAGATACCCAGCGAATAATTCAGGACGCAAGTTTACCTCTATTTCCATGCGATGTAATGTCTAAATTTAAAAATAAGCCTCACGCAATAAACCCTTATAAAACTCAACAACTTAGCGTCACGCCATATACATGCCGCCGTTCACATGTAGGGTCTCTCCAGTGATATATGCACCACTATCGGAGGCCAAAAATCCCACCATAGCGGCAATCTCCTCTGGCTGCCCTAGACGCCCCAGAGGAATCGATGACAGAAGTGCCTCTGCTTGCTTCTCGGGCAAGTCTTTAGTCATATCAGTTGCGATAAAACCTGGGGCAACGGCATTTACCGTTATCCCCCTAGACCCAATCTCTTTAGCGAGGGCGCGACTAAAGCCCTCGATTCCGGCCTTTGATGCAGCATAGTTTGACTGCCCCGCATTACCGCTGGAACCCACTACAGAGCTGATATTAATGATTCGTCCCCAGCGAGCCTTGGTCATACCCTTAACGCAGGCCTTACACAGCCGATACATAGAGCCTAGGTTTGTATCAATCACGTCAGACCACTCATCAACCTTCATGCGCATTAGCAGGTTATCCTTGGTAATCCCGGCATTATTAACCAATACCGTTGGAGCTCCATACTTTTCTGCGATTGCGGACATCATGGCAGCTACAGAATCATCGGAAGAAACATCGAGACACATGCCCTCGCCCTGAATCGAGTTTTCGGCCAAATAACAACTAATATTTGCCGCACCTGAATCGGACGTTGCTGTGCCGATAACAGTGAATCCGCGATTGCCCAGATCTAATGCTATGGCGCGCCCTATACCCCTGCTCGCCCCTGTTACTAGCGCTACTGTCGTAGAATCGTTCATATTCTCATTCCTTTATTCTGTAGTTCTTTTTCTTCTAAATATCAGTGCTTCTATGAGCATCTAAAATTAAGACGCTAATTCCACTATTGCTGCAGCCAGACCCTCAGGGTCCTCGCTGGCAAAGTAGCTTATATCCGGCTCGATACGCCTAATTAGGCCACCTAATACCTTCCCCGGACCACACTCGATAACTTTATCAATGCCTTTACCGTGCATATAGTTCACGGAATCTACCCACAGGACAGGTGCATACAGCTGCTTTATCAAGTTTTCCTTTATTAGAGTTGGATCTTCACAGCTTTGTGCATTCACATTCTGCACTACGGGAATCTGCGGAGCGTTAAATTGCACCTCAGCAAATTCTGCTTGTAGTTGTTCAGCTGCTGGTTTCATCAAGGCACAGTGCGAAGGAACGCTGACATTCAGTGGTAATGCCCTCTTGGCACCCGCCTCCTTACAAAGAACCATAGCCCTCTCAACCGCATCAACATCCCCCGCAATGACAGTTTGCCCAGGAGAGTTGAAATTAGCTGCCGAGACTACCTGAGTCTGCGCCGCCTGCTCACATAATCCTGCTATTTTGCTATCATCCAGGCCCACTATTGCTGCCATCTTACCCGTGCCAGCGCTTACTGCAGCCTGCATATACAGACCCCTTTGATGCACCAGCTGAATAGCATCGCCGAAGGCAAGCACTCCCGAGCAAACTAGCGCCGAATATTCACCTAGGCTGTGCCCTGCCAGTATCGATGGCTGTGGACCTTTCTGCTGCTGCCAAATTCGCCATATAGCGACTGAGGCCGCAAGCAATACAGGCTGTGTAATATCTGTCTGATTAAGTCTTTCTTGTTGGTCAGTCTGGCTTACTTCCCAAAGATCTATATCTAATACCGCCGAGGCCTCGGCGAAAGTATCTGCAACCACGCTAAAGCTAGTCGCCAGATCTGCCAACATACCTAGCTTCTGCGATCCCTGCCCTGGAAAGACAAATCCAATATTATTCATTCTGGTATCGAACCTCGCTTATTCTTAATGATGGTCTTCTTGCGATCAATATGTGCCGGCCAAGCTTGACGCTACCTAGCTCTTTTCAATGATCGCAGCTACTTTTTCTCTTATCAATTCAGGAACGGCGTTTTCAACTTCCCTAACAGCTTGCTGAATCGCGTAGGCAAAGCCCTCTGCCGTGGCGTTACCATGGCTCTTTATTATGCTGCCCTGCAAGCCAAGTAGGCTCGCACCATTGAACCGATGAGGATTGATTTGTTCGCTAAGACTCTTGAATAGCGCAGTCTTACTCGCATTTTCAGATGAACTACTGGAGTCTGTAAATACCTGTGAGGTCAACAATTTCATAACGACATTCGCAACACCGGCACTAGTCTTGATTGTCACATTGCCTACAAATCCGTCGCAGACGACGACATCAGCCCTGCCTTCGAATAACTCGTTTGCCTCAATAAAGCCGACATAGTCAATTGCTGGGCAACGCGCCATTAATTCGCCGGCATCACGTACTTCTTCCGTGCCTTTGAATTGCTCAGAACCTATATTGAGTAGTCCAACCTTAGCGACTTCACCCTGCAGTGATTCGGCGAGAACCGACCCCATTACGGCAAATTCAAACAGTTGTTGTGCGTCAACTTCGGGGTTAGCACCGACGTCGAGCAAAAAACACTGCCGCGTGGCGCCAGGAATACTGGCCACAATTGCGGGTTTTTGAATGCCGTTGATGGTCTTCAGCAGATGTCTGCCAATCATCAGCAGCGCCCCGGTATTACCTGCGCTAACCATGGCCTCTACACGACCGTCTTGAAGCAGCTGCACAGCTTTATACATAGAGGATGTTTTGCCGCTACGCAAGACGTGCGCTGGCTTATCCCCGTCATTAATGACGTCAAGTGTGTGTTCTAAGGAGATGCGATTGGCGAGCGCAGGCAAAATAGAGTCCAAGTAGGGCTCTATTTGGCTTTTATCGCCAACGAGGGTAACTGATAGATCGGAATTTAATTCCAAAGCGTGCAAAGCGGCAGGGAGAGTAACTTTTACCCCTCCGTCACCGCCCATAGCATCGATTGCTATGCGCTTAGGCAAACTCAAGGCTGGGCGCCCTAGTCTTCGCCGAGATCCAGTACTTTTTTGCCTTTGTAGAACCCATCAGCCGTTACGTGATGACGACGATGAATCTCGCCAGTCGTCTGATCCGTTGCTAGCGTAGGTCCCGTGAGGGAATCGTGAGTTCTTCGCTTGCCACGCCGTGAACGGGTGACCTTGCTTTTTTGAACTGCCATTTCAATCTCCTAATACAAATTCTTTAAACTGTTTCAATCGCCAGAATCACTGTCTTTCAGTGATTTAAGCACTGCAAACGGGTTTTCGGTAGTAACACTTTCTGTAGCATCTTCACCCGCCACATAATCTTTCTGAGCAATGCAGTCGCCACTTTCGTGGTAACTCACAATCGGCGTGCATAGAATCAATTGCTCTTCGATCAATTCCGCCAAATCTAGCTTATGATCCTCGCAAATCCAAGGATCCAATTCCGCGTCTAACCGCAACGCAGCTTCCTCATCTCGCACTAGTGCCAGCTTTATGTCGTCCGCAAGCGCTATAGCTAGAGGCTTAAGACAGCGCTGACAGAAAACATTTACTTGGGCCTGCAATCTGCCGGTGATTAAGCGCTGTTTTGCGTCGTTAAGCATGAACTTCAGCTCGAGAGACACAGTCCCTTGATCATTTGCCAAGGTCTTACGGAACCGAGGCAGCCTAGTTAGATCTAAATCCCCGCTAATATTCTCTTCCTGTTGGAAGATTTTACGGGTATCTGCGTAGGTTGGAATAGAGCTATCTGACATCAGGCGCGCATAATAGGCGTATGGCCGTCATCTGTCAAAGATTTATCGAAACTTTAGTCCCTTGGATAATTCTCTAAGCACCTGTATTTAAAGCTATTTACCCAATATTTGTATTAACGCGCTAAGATGATTTGGGATAGGTGCTTCTACACGGATAGGCGCACCGCCCTCGGGCAGTGTAAATTCGATTTTCCAGGCATGCAGGCAGAGGTTTTTAACCTTCGCCAGGGCGCTGTTCTTAGCCTTAAAAGTGTACTTCTCATCCCCAACTATTCCATGGCCCGAATGCTGGCAATGCACACGAATTTGATGAGTTCGCCCCGTCTCAGGCATCGCCTCTATCAAACTCGCTCCTTCGAAATGCTGTTTCACCGCGAAACGAGTCAAGGAGGGTTTACCGCTATCCGCTACTCGGACGATTCGTTCATTCTCTCCGACAGGGTCTTTCTGTAGGGGAGCGTCGACGAATGTTAATCGGTCAGGCCAATTCCCATGAACTAAGGCAAGGTAGTGTTTTTTAACAGTTTTAACTTTAAGTTGATTTTGTATGTCTTTTAAAAATATAGAGTTTTTTGATACTACTAAACAGCCCGTAGTCCCCCTATCAATCCGATGGGCAAGCTCTAAATCAGCCCATTCCGGCTTACATTGACGAAGCGCCTCGATCAGCCCCATGGCCACACTAGTGCCACCATGCACCGCCATACCCGCTGGTTTATTAATCACCAATAGCTCGTCATTCTCGAGCAGAATGCTGTTCAGCAGAAATTCTTGCAGCGCCGGACTTGGCTTTGCGGTTTGCTGATTGTAGTTCGATGTGTAGGGAGGAATTCGCACCACATCCCCTATATCCAGTTTCCGCTCAGGCTTACATCGCTTCTTATTTACACGAACCTCTCCCCGACGGATTAATCGATATACACGCGTCCTAGGAACGCCCTTGAGGTGCCTCATAAGAAAGTTATCGAGACGCTGCCCGATATGGGTTTTCTCGACGCGAACCATCTGGACGCCGTCACTGGCACTAGTATTGCTTTTCACGGCCTTCCTCTGGTTAAAACCTGTAGATTAAGATGTATGGATTAAGATCTAAGGACTAAATGCTAAGCTCTAAGGAATCCGAGCCGATGCCATCTCTAGTAAGCCTTAGCTAAATTAAACAATTCGCTATTTTACACCAATCTGCACCGCGAATAATGGTGTACAATTCTCCCCTTTTTGCGCTTGTCTAAATACATGAATACCCTCAAACAAACACTAAATCAGCTCGTTGGCGAAGCCCTAAGCGTAGTCTCTGGCCTCGCAGATAGCGACCCGAATGTTATAACTGCTTCCAAGCCGGAATTCGGCGACTATCAAAGCAATGGCGTAATGTCGATTGCGAAAAAAGTCGGCAGCAATCCCCGGCAGCTTGCCAGCGATGTCGTTGAAAAAATTACTGCAGACGCGAACCCTCTTATCGAAAAGCTTGAGGTAGCCGGCCCAGGCTTTATCAATATCTATCTTTCCGACCTAGCACTCATGCAACGCGCTTCTGAGATTCAAAGCGACCTGCATAAACTAATTCCAAAGACAGATAAGAGCGACAAAATTGTCGTCGACTATTCTTCTCCAAATTTGGCCAAAGAAATGCACGTTGGCCATCTGCGCGGCACGATTATAGGTGATTGTCTAGCACGCGTACTCGAACGACAAGGCCACGAAATAATTCGACAGAATCACGTCGGCGACTGGGGCACTCAATTTGGAATGCTGATCTCCTATATGCGTGAGCTCAGCGCCTCACGAGGCGACTTACCAACCCAGCTTGCCGATCTAGAATCTTTCTATCGGGCCGCAAAGGAACGATTCGACGCTGACCCAGACTTCGCAGATACGGCGCGCGGTAGTGTTGTGAAACTTCAGGGCGGTGATGCAGATCACTTAGTTGTTTGGCAGCAGTTTATCGACGAATCGTTAAAGCACTGCCAAGCAGTCTACGACAAATTGAATGTCACCCTTTCTCGGAAAGACCTAAAAGCAGAAAGCTTCTATAACAAAGACCTAAAAGGTGTTGTAGAAAAACTTGAAGCGGCTTCCCTGCTTTCAATCTCCGATGGTGCCCGTTGTGTCTTCTTACCAGAATTCACCGGAAAAGATGGCGAACCATTACCCGTAATCATTCAGAAAACAGATGGCGGCTATCTTTACGCCACCACCGATCTTGCCGCCGTTGAATACCGCTCTTTTGATCTCAAAGCAGAACGTTCACTCTATGTCGTCGATGCTAGGCAGTCGTTACACTTTCAACAAGTATTCGCGGTTGCACGTAAGGCAGGGTTTGCTTCGACAAATATTTCGCTGGAACATATCGCCTACGGCACCATGATGGGAAGCGATGGCCGACCATTCAAAACCCGCTCAGGAGATACCATTAAGCTTGTTGATTTACTCGACGAAGCTATCCGGCGCGCTCATGACTTGGTCGCACAGAAAAACCCAGGCCTAGATGAAGCCACATACCTTGAGATCGCCGAGAAAGTTGGTATAGGGGCTGTGAAGTATGCAGATCTATCCAAGAACAGAACCAGTGATTACGTATTTGATTGGTCCAGCATGCTATCTTTTGAAGGAAATACAGCGCCGTATCTTATGTATGCCTATGCACGAATTCGTAGCATCTTAAGAAAACAGGATTCAGACTTAGAGAACGTACGTATTACTTCTGTGTCTGAGTCTGCTGAGAGAAGCTTATTGCTGAAGATTATGCAGTTATCAGAAGTTGTAGACATGGTAGCGCGAGATTGCTACCCGAATTTGTTGTGTAATTATCTGTATGAGCTCGCCGGCTTATTCATGCGCTTCTACGAGTCATGCCCTATCCTAAAGGCTGACCCCGAACTGCGAGACTCGCGCCTAGCATTATCCGCACTCACGGCCACTACACTTAAGCAGGGTCTTGACCTGCTGGGCATTGAAACCCTAGAAAAGATGTAGACATTTTCACAGCAGCATTGCTGCCGTGAAAATGTCGTTTCCTTCTATAAACACTCAGGCTATCTAGTTCACCAACTCTAACAATAACTTATTGAGTCGTGCAGAAAAGTCCGCAGGATCTTCAAGTTGCACACCATCAGCAAGGCCAGCCTGGCCAAAAAGAATCGAAACAATATCGCCGAAACGGTCTTCATCAGCCTCTTTATCCAGCTTGACCAATAAAGGATGAGTTGGGTTTATTTCAAAAATCGGTTTTGTCTCCGGGACAGCCTGACCCGAAGCCTCCATGATTTTTCTCATCTGCATGCCCATGTCATGATCATCTACTGCCAAACAGGCAGGTGAACCGGTCAGCCTATGTGTAACCCTGACCTCTTTGACCTTGTCTCCTAAGTTCTCTTTAATACGTTCGACTAATTTCACGAACTCTTTTTCGGTCTTTTCCTGAACTTCTTTGTCTTCTTCATCTTCCAACTTACCGAGATCTAATTCTCCACGGCTTATGTCTTGGAATTGACGGCCATCGAATTCTTGCAGATGACTCATGAGCCATTCATCGATGCGATCATGCATCAGTATGACTTCGATACCCTTCTTTCGAAAAATCTCGAGATGCGGACTGTTGCGACCCGCCTTTGCTGAATCAGCGACGAGGTAGTAGATCTTTTCCTGATCCTCTTTCATGCGTGAGATGTAGTCATCTAGACATTGATCCTGAGCGTCTGATTCAGAGTGAGTAGTCGTAAACTGTAAAAGTTTTGCTACCTTCTCCTTGTTTGTAAAATCTTCGGCCGGCCCTTCTTTTAGCGCCTGACCGAACTCATTCCAGAAGCTGTTGTATTTGTCTTTGTCTTTCTTGCGCATCTTCTCCAGCATATCTAACGCACGCTTAGTCAAAGCACTGCGCATAGAATCTACTACGGGATCTTCTTGCAAAATTTCACGAGAGACGTTGAGAGAAATATCATTCGAATCGACAATACCCTTCATAAAGCGCAGGTATAGCGGCAAAAATTGCTCCGCGTCATCCATGATGAAAACGCGCTGAACATATAACTTTAATCCTCGCGCAGAATCTCTATTCCATAAATCGTAAGGTGCGCGCGCCGGCACGTAAAGTAGGCTCGTGTACTCTAACTTTCCTTCGACCTTGTTATGGCTCCACTCAAGAGGATCTTCGAAATCGTGACTAACTGACTTATAGAATTCTTTGTACTCGTCTGCTTTCACGTCTTTTCGAGAACGGGTCCAAAGCGCTTTCGCCTCGTTAACTGCCTCGTATTCAACTACCGATTCTTCGTCTTTCTTGCTGCCATCTTCATCAGCTTCGTCCGTCACAGGAAGATCTTCTTTCTGCATGAAAACGGGTATGGAAATATGATCAGCGTATTTCTTTACAATGCTCCGTAAGCGATAACTTTCCGCGTATTCTTTCTCATCTGCTTTCAGATGCAGTGTGATTTCAGTGCCTGCAGTTGCCTTGGAGACAGCTTCCAGTGAATAGTCTGCCTCGCCTTCGGAAATCCAAAGAGTTGCTTCATCTTCGGCTGTACCTGCTCTACGCGTTCGCACTTCAACCTTGTCTGCAACGATAAAGGCAGAATAAAAACCAACACCGAACTGTCCAATTAGCTGTGAATCCTTCTTTTCATCACCAGTTAGATTCTCTAGAAACTGAGCAGTTCCTGATTTGGCGATGGTACCAAGATTAGTAATGACCTCATCTCTAGTCATGCCGATACCATTATCGCTGATCATGAGAATGTTCTTCTCAGTGTCAAAGTCGATCTGCACCTTCGGCTCTCCGCCAGTTTCCAGAAGCTCAGGCTGAGAAAGGGACGCAAAACGTAATTTGTCCGCTGCGTCGGAGGCATTTGATATCAGCTCCCTTAAGAAGATCTCCTTGTTGCTGTAAAGAGAGTGAATCATCAAGTGAAGTAATTGCTTCGCTTCTGTCTCGAATCCTCTAGTTTCCGCTGTCTGTGCCGCCATTTATCAATCCTCGCTATTTTCGCTAGCTATTACTTAAACACTACCCATAAAAAAACCCAATCTGCAGCAATAACTGCATGATTGGGTCTTCAATGGGGGCTTTTACCTAATATTTCAAGCTTGCCCTGCTATCTGTATTTACAATAACTAGCCATTTACCTTATTGGCGGATAAGGCTGATAGAAATCTATAGCATCCTCTTTACGGCCATTAATCGTAGTGTAGAAAGTGCGTCTTCCGTCTATAGCTCTCAAGAAATCACGTGCTGATTTACTAGAACGCTCATCTCCGGCGTCTGCGGCATCTGTTGCAGCTTCTTCAGCCGCATCAAAATCACGCAGCTCTAAAAAAGCCCTAGACAAGAACATGAGGGTATCGGAGCGATCATTCAGGTCGCCTTTATCGATGGCCGATTGAAATGCTTCCGCTGCGGCTTCATAGTCATGAAGAACGTAATGGATATAGCCAAGTGTGTCATAGCCATTACCAGTCTCATCAGCTTCTGCTGCTGCTATAGCAGGATCAAGTGCATCCTCATATTCACTGGCCATCAAATACATTTGCGCTAGACGAGTTAGATTCTCTTCGTCACTCTCGACGATTTCCTTCCCCATTCCTTCTGAGAGTATCTTACTTCCCGTGTAAGGAATATCTAGACCTGCCAGAGACTGAGCTAGATTAATGTAACGAGAGTCATCATCCATTAAACCTTTCAGGTAATAGAGGTTCAATGCCTGTACACCACGGTCGTCTTCCTCCAAGCCAGAATAGATCGCACTGAGGTTCTGCCAATCAGTCTTGTTATCGAAAAGGACGATCATAGTCTTAGTTAAGTCCAGCGCCGATTCGAAATCCTCAAGAGTGAAGTACAAACCATTCAAATAGGAATAATCATCTCGCTCGAGAGTTTCGCCATCGGCTAACAACAATTCCATTCGATCTATCCAATACGGCTTTGCTGCTTCGAAATTTTCTAACTGATAGTGTGCATAGGAAAGACCGCGATAGACGATTTCGTCCTCGGTTTCCGACAATCTGCGCCACTCTTCATAGTTATCGATCGAACCTTGCCAATTCTCTTCTGAAGCATAAAGCTGGCCTAAAGAGCGGTGAGTTCTAAGCCGAATGTCCGCACGCAATGTCTCGATTAGAAGCATCTCCTGGAAGATGCCAATAGCACCCGGATAGTCTTCAGTGTTGAGATAATAGTTAGTGTAGAAATTGAGTAGTGTCGATTTTTCAAAATCATTCATGCGCTCGAAGCGACGCTCACGAAGCTCATCAAGTGCGATTTTTGCAGCTGCTAAATCCGGCTCTTCTTCTTCGTCTTCAGGCTGCATCATTTCCTGAATTTCGGAAATGGCACGCATGACTGCAGGACCAAGTGTCCCTGAAGTTCTAGCTGTTGGCGGAGCTCGCTGCTCTTCGCCTGCTACTACGTACTGCAGTGGCAGCATGGCTACACTAAGCACAGCTACGAGGAACCCGAGCTTAAGTTTATTAAGTAGTTTCATAATTATTCCTCGAGTTCGTAGCGGAACACGTACTGCACATCGTTAACTGGTACACCTTGTCCGTCGACGACGCGGGGTTGAAATTTGAATCTGCCAGCTGCACGAATCGACGACCGATCAAATATCGAAGTGGGCTCTGCATCTACAACTACTATAGAGTCTTCAACCACATTCCCTAGTCCATCAACCGTAAAACTAACCAGGCACCACCCTTGAATACCACGCTGTGCTGCACGAGTAGGATACTGAGGAGCGATCGCAACAAGTGGCAACATATCTCCATCAGTCGCAGAAATCGATGCATTATTGAGTTGCAGACCGGTGTCTATTTCTACTGATGCACGCTCGATGTTAAGAGACGGCCCATCAGATAGGCTCACCTGTCGATCAGGAATATCCTCAACAACTTCGGTGTCATCTTGAATAGGTTCGGGCTTGTCGATTTCTTCGACAACTTCCAGCTCGATTTCAGGCATCGTCGCATCGACAATTTTTACCACAGAAACACGCTGATCGAGATCCGCACCCGTCGCGATCAAGGCCTGCATGAAGTAGAAAAGCCCCAGTGTAATACCGGCAGCCAACACCATCGATATAGCCCATCTAATAAGTATCATCATAGTCTATGCCTCTGCCGAAATTGATACGTCGGATATATTCGCTTCTCTAGCAGCTTCTAGAATAAGCATTACCTGCTCATTGTCAGCATCTGCGTCTGCTTGAATGATCACAGCCGAATTTGGCGCATCCGCCAGTCTTAATTCGAAGCGTGATCGCACAAATCGAGGGTCAGTTTGATCGCCATCGATCCAGATATCCCCATTTGGACCTATTGCAATAAGTATAAGGTCGCCTTTCTTGCTTTCAGCAGTAGAGGCTTCCGGTCTAGTGACTTCGATACCCGCTTCGGTGACAAACACCGAGGTCACAATAAAAAAGATCAGAAGGATAAAAACAACATCGAGCATTGGGGTGAGATCGATCTCACCTGCTTCTTCGTCGTCCTTCTTTTTCATTAAACCTGATTTCATTATTTCACCCTGGATCAAATAATTTCGATCAAAATATAAAACACTAATGGTGGATCAAGCTCTTAATAGAGCTGATCCCCATAGGTAATTAGTCACTCAATGGTAAATGGTCTTCGAGTAGTTCCATATCGCGGTCAACTTTTGCTTTCAAATAGTTAGAAGCGAAAATCCCCGAAATTGCACCTACCATACCTGCCATTGTTGGGATGGTTGCCATAGACACTCCACCCGCCATTGACTTCGCATCACCACCGCCGGTGACGGCCATTACAAAAAACACATTAATCATGCCAGTCACCGTTCCAATTAGCCCAAGCAGCGGGCAGATTGTTACGAGAACTTCGATGATAGGAAGCGTGTTTCGTACGTCCAATGAAATTTTGGAAATCATCATGGTGCGTATTTGATGCGCGCTCCAAGATTTAGTATCTGCACGCGCATTCCATGCAGCCAATGTGTTCTTCACATTAGCCTTATGGGTAGTATTTATATACCAGATTCTCTCGAAGACTAGTGACCACTTCACTAATAAGAGCATGGCGATGATGTTAAGCACCGGTCCGCCACGCTCCATGAAAAGGGTCACAGAGTCAGTAATATCCAGAAACGCAAAATACATAGTATCTTCCTCTGCTTACTGGTTATCGATTCGCAGACTGTTCAGCTTTCTGCGCGATCATGCCCGTAGCCTGCTCTTCCAGGATATGGATGATGTTGTCAGCACGACTCTTCACTACTGTATGCATGAAGATCGTAGGAATCGCCACAACGATACCGAGTACAGTTGTCATCAATGCCGATGAAATACCACCAGCCATGATTGTCGGATCACCTGCACCGTATACCGTGATCTGTTGGAACACCTGAATCATACCTGTAACCGTACCAAGCAATCCGCCAAGTGGTGCAATAGTTGCAATCATCTTGATCAGAGTAAGCATGCTTTCGAGTGAAGGCGTTTCTTGCAGAATCGCTTCGCCTAATTTCAGTTCCAGTGTTTCAGTATCAGCACTTGGATTTGACTCAGCGACCAGCAAGACTCTACCCAATGGGTTGTTCTTAGATGCTTTGTCGCTCTTAAGCTGGCTGCGTACTTTAATTGAAACTAGAGACAAGATTAGAAGTCGCAAGAAGCCAATTAAGATACCAACAACACCTACACCGATAATGATAAAACCAATGGTGCCTGAGTTATTTCGAACCTGCTCTTCTACAGATGGGAAGTTAACTAGGTTAGCCATGACCTGGCCGCCCACACCACCAGTCGGGTCGATACCGACCTTGGTGAAGCCACTGCTCGCACTTTCTAGTGCGCTAGCGGCGCTCAAGAGAGCTCCATCTGGCTGACGAGGTAGAACCTGTAGATGGCCGATATCGCCATCGTAGCTTAGGTACTCACCTTCGGAGATCGCGTTGAAATTACCAATACGAACTACGCTGCGGTTTACAGTTTCGCCAGTAGGCAATGAAACGTCACCGTTGAATTTCGCAACACGTGCAGACTCTACTACTTCTTGTTGCATGTAGAACCAGAAGCGCTCTATTTCATCTGGATTCAACTGCTCAATGGTGCTGCCCGCTTTCGCGATGAACTCTTCAATAAATTCAGAACGACCAGGATATTGAGCACTGATCAATGAATTTTCGAAATTGCTCAGGAAGTCACCGGCGACGCCTTGCAGCGTACCGAAAAGTTCGTTCAGGTCACCACGACGGTCGCGTAGGATGTCGCGCTTGTCGCGTATGATGATTTCGTTAGCTTCGAACTGATCACTAAGATTTGATTGCGTTTGTTCTTGCTCAACAATGCGCTCATTCGTAGTGTCGAGAATCTGTTGCTGACGATTCGCATTCTGTTCGAATTCCTGTTGACGCTGGACATATTCTGCCGATTCAGAAACGCGATCGTTCTCAACTAAGTCTAATAAATTAGAAAGAGACGTAGCATTCTGCGCCAAGACTAGGTTAGAAGTCAGTCCAAGCAGACAGGCTGTAGCCGTTAGGCCAGTAATCTTAAGCAGGTTTCTCATTGTGCCACCTCCGGAGCCAATACAGGCAGTTCAATGATTTTTGGTGCATCCAAGTTTGATGCTACGCGGATAGCAGTCTGAACTGCTGTTCTATAGTCACCAGCAGGAAGTTCTACCCACTGTCGTGAATTGTTGTCCCATGCTCCAGTAACCTGACGGTCAGTGGATTGGTACATCAAAGCAACACGTCCGATTCGAACGATGTTCACGTCGCGCTCCGCGCCGTTGATTTCTATCACATCAGGATATGTGGCATTGGTACGGCCGTAAGTCGCTTCTGTTTGATAAATCACCAAGACTTGACGAAACTTCTCTGCGATGGATACATCGGGATTGTCAATAGCATCTCGAGCAAACTGAAGTCGGTTGGCACGTTCAGCAACCTGGAAAGGATAGTCCAATTCGACGAATTGCTCGATGCTTGAAAGCATCTTCTCCATCAATAGTGGTATCTCGCGAGTAATCGATTCAACGCTTGCGATAGACTCATCCAGAGTAGCGATATTGTCTTCTTGAATAGAAACTGACTTACGGAAGCCAGCATTTAGTACAAGCAACGCCTCTAATGCGTCGTTCTGGCGCTTAAAATCTTCAAACGTTGAGCTAGTTGAATTTGCTAAGCGATTGATTTGTTCTTGAAGACTAGCGGCTTCGCTATTCTTAGCCGCAATAACGTCCATAGCCTCATCAAGAATACTGCTATCTACGAGAATTTCCGCAGCTTGAGCCGAAGCCATGATGCAAGACATGAGCAATGCTAGAGCAGTCATACTCATATTTGTAATTCGACGGTTTTTCATGTGCCATCCTATTTTCTTGTTAAATAATCAGATCTGAACTATCAAGTTTCTGCTGTAGATCAAAAATTCAGCAGTAACTAGCTCAAACACGACAAACTATTATTTTTCCTAGTGCCAGCTAACTGACACCCAACTTAACCGTCTGAGAATTCCGTGATTTTTCTAAATCTCTCGTGACCGACAGCTTTCCGTGAAATAAAGCGTACTGATGGTTACCAATCTACCCAAACTTTAAAAGTTTGAGACGCTTCGTAACCAATCAATTAACTTTATTATTAGCCAAAAATATAATGACTAATAAGTCCCTTAAATTCAGCATTTTATGCATGAATTTCGAGTAAGACTATCACACTACATCGCGCTTTTAGAACCTTTTAGATTAGAAAAGTTAAGTGCGACGGGAGTGATAGTTCAGAGTACGTTTGAAGAAAATATAAGAGGGGAAATACGAGGGGGAAACTGGCTGGAAATTACCAACCAGTTATTTCTCAAAGACCGTTACCAACCAGTTATTTCGGAAAGACCGTTGCCAATCTCAGCGAGTGAACGAACTGTCTTTACGCCGGCATCTTGTAGTGCAGCAAATTTTTCATCAGCAGTTCCCTTGCCACCGGAAATGATTGCACCAGCATGGCCCATTCTTTTTCCAGCAGGCGCAGTTACACCAGCAATGTAAGCAACAACAGGCTTCGTTACATTGGCTTTTATGTAAGCCGCAGCCTCTTCTTCAGCAGTGCCGCCGATCTCGCCGATCATTACGATGGCTTCAGTCTGTGGATCTGCCTCAAAAAGAGCTAACACATCGATAAAGTTAGAACCTGGAATAGGATCACCACCGATACCAACACATGACGATTGCCCAAAACCGTGATCAGTAGTCTGCTTGACCGCCTCATACGTTAGAGTTCCTGATCGAGATACAATGCCTACCTTACCCGGCAAATGGATGTGGCCAGGCATGATACCGATTTTGCATTCGCCAGGAGTTATGACACCTGGACAGTTAGGTCCAATCAACCGTACACCGAGTTGGTCGCATTTTTCTTTCGCCACCAACATATCTAAAGTCGGAATACCTTCAGTGATACAAACAATTAGCTTGATCCCGGAATTTGCTGCTTCAAGGATTGAGTCCTTGCAGAACGCCGCTGGAACATAAATCACAGAGGCGTCAGCACCAGTTTCGTCGAACGCTTCCTTTACTGTATTAAATACCGGCAGGTCGAGATGAACCTGACCACCCTTACCTGGTGTTACGCCACCAACCATTTTCGTGCCGTACTCGATAGCCTGCTCGGAATGGAATGTACCCTGGGATCCGGTAAAACCCTGACAGATAACTTTAGTGTCCTTATTAATCAAAATGCTCATTGTGCACCCCCGGCTGCAGCGACAACTTTTTCAGCTGCATCGGAAAGACTGGTTGCGGCAATAATATTCAGACCACTCTTCTCTAATACTTCTCTGCCCAATTCGGCATTGTTTCCTTCTAAACGAACTACCACAGGCACTTCTACTCCCACTTCATTGACTGCGCCGATTACGCCTTCAGCTATCAGGTCACAGCGTACGATTCCGCCAAAGATATTGACCAGCACTGCAGCCACATTCTCATCGGAAAGAATAATCTTAAACGCTTCGGTAACACGCTCTTTCGTGGCGCCGCCACCTACATCAAGGAAGTTAGCTGGGCTGCCACCATGTAACTGCACGATATCCATCGTACCCATGGCCAAACCCGCACCATTTACCATACAGCCAATATTGCCATCTAGAGCAACATAGTTGAGCTCCCACTGTGCAGCTTGTGCTTCACGCTCATCATCCTGGCTTGGGTCATGCATCTCTCGTAGCTTAGGCTGGCGATACATAGCATTGCCATCGATGTTGATCTTGCCATCCAAGCAATGCAGATTGCCTTCATCTGTAATTACCAATGGATTGATCTCGAGTAGCGCAAGATCCATGTCATGAAATAATTTCGACAAACCAAGGAACAGATTAGTGAATTGTTTAATCTGTACACCTTTTAAGCCTAAGCGAAATGCCAGATCCCTACCCTGATACGGCTGAGCGCCTGTCAAAGGGTCGATGGTGGCTTTTAAAATTTTCTCAGGCGTTTCGGCAGCTACCTTCTCAATCTCGACACCACCTTCAACAGAAGCCATGAATACTACGCGACGCGTCGAGCGGTCTACTACAGCCCCAAGATAGAGTTCCTGATCAATGTCAGTACATGTTTCCACCAAAATTTTGGCGACTGGTTGTCCACCAGCATCCGTTTGATAGGTAACCATCTGCTTACCAAGCCATTGCTCTGCAAACGCTTCCGCTTGCTCAGGGGTATCGACGAGCTTAACGCCTCCAGCCTTGCCTCGGCCCCCCGCGTGCACCTGCGCCTTTACGACCCATTTGCTACCACCGATTTTCTTGGCTGCTGCTGCGGCTTCGCTTGCTGTATCTACGGCAATGCCTTCTGATACGGGAAGCCCGTACTCGGCAAATAGCTGCTTCGCCTGATATTCATGTAAATTCATTTACGCTCCATCCAGTTATCTAACTTATTCTCAAGCCCAGCAATATCAAACTACTTACGACGCTTGCGATTTCCAATATGTATTGCATGACCATTCGCTGCCAACGCTGCTTCGTGCACGGCTTCTGAAAGAGCCGGGTGCGAGAACATAGTTAGGCCAATATCTTCTGCACTTGCACTAAATTCCATGGCGATAACGATCTGCTGCAACAAATCCGCAGCGCTAGCACCTATTATGTGACACCCAAGTATTCTGTCGGTCTTGGCATCTGCTATCAGCTTAACCATGCCGTCGGTATCGTCTGCCGCCAAAGCACGGCCACTCGCCACGAAAGGAAACACACCAACATTTACTTCGACACCTTCCGCTTTCAGCTCTTCTTCATTCTTACCAACCCAGGCTATTTCTGGGTGAGTGTAGATGACCGATGGCACTAGGTCGTAGTTTACCTGCGTCTTCTTATCCGCAAGTCTCTCGGCAACCATGACGCCCTCTTCCATACCCTTGTGCGCCAACATTGGGCCACGCACTACGTCACCAACTGCATAAACAGACGGAATGTTAGTAGCACACTGTTCGTTTACCTTGATAAAACCGCGCTCATCCTTTTCTACGCCTACAGACTCTTCAAGTAGGGAGTCAGTAAAGGGTCTCCGGCCAACGGCTACAATGAGCTTGTCGAACGTCTCAGTCTGATTGCCATCTTTATCCGTGTACTCTACGGTGACTGTCTTCTTCGCGCCTTTACCAGCCAGCTTGCTGCCGGATACTCGGCTGCCCATCTTTATTTCCAGCCCTTGCTTGCTCAAAATCTTCATCGACTCTTTCGCGATTTGACGGTCGACCATTGGCAGGAAATCATCCAGCGCTTCGAGCACCGTAACCTTTGCACCTAAACGCGCCCAAACACTACCTAGTTCCAGCCCAATTACACCGGCACCAATTACGCCTAAGCGCTTCGGCACTTCTTGAAACTCCAATGCTCCGGTGGAATCAACAATAGTTTCATGATCGATTGGCGTTGGCGGAATATCGATTGGAACCGAACCTGCCGCAATAATAATATGTTTAGCCGCCAGCTCTTGCTGCTCACCAGCTTTATCCGTTACTACAACCTTATTAGCAGCTGTAACCTTTCCTGTACCGGCGATCCCATCAACCTTGTTCGCCTTGAATAGGCCCGCTATGCCAGAGGTAAGCTGATCTACAACCTTATCCTTACGCGAGATCATTGCCGGGACATCTATTGCGACCTTGCCAACACTAATACCGTGAGCCTCGAAATGGCTTTGTGCGTCCATATATTTATGCGAGCTATCCAATAGCGCCTTCGAAGGGATACAGCCAACGTTCAAGCAAGTTCCACCAAAAACTGTCTTGTCAGCTTTGTTCAACCATTTTTCTATGCAGGCTGTCTTAAAACCCAATTGCGCGCATCGAATGGCGGCGACGTAGCCTGCAGGGCCCGAACCGATAACTACAACATCATATTCATTTGACATAAGTCTTTCTCAATTCTGTAATTTAATAAGCTAGGCATTCAGCGCTGCATCACAGGCCAGTGCGCCGTGGTTAAATTTCTAATAGAAGTCGTGTCGGGTCTTCTAGTAATTCTTTAACAGTAACTAGAAATTGCACCGCCTCTTTACCATCGATCATTCTGTGATCGTAAGAAAGCGCCAGATACATCATAGGCAACACCACTACCTCACCGGAAACAGCCATCGGGCGTTCTTGAATTTTATGCATGCCCAGAATAGCAGTCTGCGGAGGATTCAAGATGGGCGTCGACAACAAGGAACCGAATACACCACCATTCGAGATGGTAAAAGTGCCGCCTAACATCTCATCGATGGATAACTTTCCATCTCTTGCCTTTAATCCAAAATCTCTAATCTGCTTTTCGACTTGCGCTAACCCCATAGAATCAACGTTGCGTAGAACCGGCACTACTAGCCCCCGAGGAGAAGAAACGGCTACGCCGATGTCCTGATAGCCGTGATACACAACATCTCCTCCATCTAGAGATGCATTTACCGCTGGATAGCGCTTCAACGCCTCCGTACAGGCACGCACAAAAAATGACATAAAGCCAAGTCGCGTACCATCGTGAGCTTTCTCGAACTCTTCCTTATAACGATTGCGAATATCCATAACTGGCTTCATATTCACTTCGTTAAATGTGGTTAGCATCGCAGTAGATTGGCTGGCATGCAGCAATCGTTCAGCAACCTTTGCCCGCAGACGGCTCATTGGCACGCGCTCTTCGAGACGCCCTTCTTCGGAGACCCCAATGCTAGCGGCAGCCTTAACTGAGCTGACCGCAGCCACTGGCTGCGATGTTGAACCTGACTCCAGTTTCTTTAGGATGTCTTCTTTGGTAATTCTTCCGTCCTTACCACTGCCCGCGATCGAAGCAGAATCTAGATCATTCTCTTCTATTAGCTTCTTTGCAGCAGGACTGATCATTGCTTCGGCTTCGCTCGATGCGGCCTCAGCCTGTGCCGCTGGAGGCGCTTGCGCTTCAACCTCGGCCGCAGCAGCAACTGCCGCCTGCTTGCCATCACTGGGCAATACGCTTCCGATAGCTTGATTACTTACTATGGTTTCACCAGCTTCTTTCAGAATCTCTTTTAAGGTGCCATCTGTAGGTGATACGACCTCAATGACAACCTTGTCAGTCTCAATGTCTACGAGTAGTTCGTCCCGTGCAACTGTATCGCCTACATTCTTATACCAATTAGCGATCGTTCCATCGGGCACCGATTCAGGTAATGTGGGGGCCTTGATTTCAATAGTCATATATAGTCCTTACTAACACCTTCTATTGTGCGCGAACACGCTAGCTTAATGCTTGATCGATAAATTCGTTTAGCTGACTTAAATGCAGTGCAGGATAACCCGCTGCCGCTGCGGCTGATGCCTCTCTGCCTACATACTCCAGGTAGACAGATGGGAAATGCTCTTGAATTGGACGCCTCAAATGATGCTGGCTAGAATACCAGGCGCCCTGATTCATCGGTTCTTCCTGACACCAAGCAATTGATGTCAGGTTTTTATACTGAAGCAGGCACTTTGAAAAATCGTCCTGCGGGAATGGGTATAACTGCTCGAGTCGAATGATCGCTATATCATCTATCTCTCGTTCGCGCCTTGCAGTACGCAAATCGTAATAGACTTTTCCGCTACAAACTATTAATCGGCGAACCTTCTCGACGTCTAGATCATCTGTTTCATCTAGCACAACCTGAAAGCTTCCTTCGGCCATCTCTTCTAGTGAAGAAACAGACTCCTTATGCCGCAACAGACTCTTTGGCGACATAACAATTAGAGGCTTGCGCAGAGGGCACAGAACTTGTTTTCTCAACATGTGAAAAACTTGCGCTGAAGTTGTGGGTAGGCAAACCTGAATATTGTGTTCCGCGCATAGCTGGAGAAAACGCTCCAGTCGCGCAGAGGAATGTTCCGGGCCTTGCCCTTCGTAGCCATGTGGCAGCAATAGCGTTAAGCCACAGAGTCGCTGCCATTTATGCTCGCCACTCGTAATAAATTGATCAATAACGACCTGTGCCGAATTTGCGAAGTCACCAAACTGCGCTTCCCAAACCACCAAGGCGTTAGGCATGGTAGTCGCGTAGCCATACTCAAAGGCAAGCACTGCAACCTCTGAAAGCAGCGAATCGTAGATTGCGAATCCATCCGTCTCTTCTATAAGACTCTTTAGTGGTATGTGAGTCTCACCAGTTTTTTGATCGAACAAAACAGCATGCCTGTGCGAAAAGGTGCCACGACCCACATCCTGTCCTGTAATACGAATCTTATTGCCGCTGGTTAGAATGCTCGCATACGCTAAGGTTTCTGCGAATCCCCAATCCACGGGAATGTCACCGGCTGCCATCTTCGCGCGATCATCGATAACCCGCTTAACTTGTCGCTGAAGCGTAAAATCTTTTGGCACTTCTGCAAGTTTCTTAGCGATAGCCTGCAAATTCTTAAGGGGCATCGATGTATTAAAGAACGGACTCCAGTCGTGACCGATGTACGGACTCCAATCAACAAATAGCTCTATCGAAGGCTCCTTAACCAAGCTTTTCGCGACGTGCTCACCAGTATCCAAAGCGGTGCGATAGTTCGAATTTATAGCATCCGCTTCTTCAATTGAGACAACGTTTTCCTTGGCAAGGCGCTCGGCATAAAGAACGCGAGTGGACTTGTGTTGCTTAATAGCAGCATACATAAGGGGCTGTGTAGATGCGGGCTCATCGGTTTCATTGTGCCCGCGACGTCGATAACAGACTAGATCAATAACAACGTCTTTCTTAAATTTGTACTTAAAATCCAGCGCAAGCTGTGTAACGAACAAAACAGCTTCAGGATCATCGGCGTTCACATGGAAAATGGGCGCCTGAATCATACGGGCCACATCAGTACAGTATTCACTAGAGCGCGCGTCATCCTGACGACTTGTAGTAAAGCCAACCTGATTATTGATGATTATGTGTACAGTACCACCGGTCTTGTAGGCGCGTGTCTGAGACATCTGGAATGTCTCCATAACCACACCCTGGCCCGCAAACGCGGCATCGCCATGAATGATAATCGGCAGTACCAGGTGACCTTCTTCGTCTTTACGTCGGAACTGTCTGGCACGCACCGATCCTTCTACCACTGGAGCAACAATTTCCAGATGCGAGGGGTTGAATGCCATCGCCATATGGACTTCACCACCAGCGGTCATGATGTTAGAGGAAAATCCCTGGTGATATTTCACATCACCCGAACTTTTGTAGATTGCTTTACCCTCGAACTCATCAAACAGGTCCGCTGGGTTTTTACCTAAAAGATTAACCAGTACGTTTAGACGACCACGGTGTGCCATCCCGAGTACGATTTCTTTCACTCCAAATTTTCCAGCGCGCTGCACCAATTCATCCAGCGCGGGAATTAGGCTTTCGCCACCTTCCAAACCAAAGCGCTTGGTTCCCGGATACTTTGAATCCAGGTGTTTCTCCAAACCTTCAGCAGCGGACAGCCTTTCCAGCAAGTGACGCTTAACTTCGTCTTCAAATACTGGATAACCATCATTGCTTTCAATGTGCTGCTGTATCCATTGCTTCTCCTCGAGATTTACTATGTGCATGAACTCATAGCCGATCGAGTTACAGTAGATGCGCTCTAGTGAGTCTACAATCTCCCTGAGAGGTGCACGATCTTTACTAATGTAAAGAGAACCAGTCTGGAAAACAGTAGAGTAATCAATGGGAGACAAATCGTGGAATTCGAGCTCTAGATCTTGCACGCTTTCGCGATACATCAGCGATAGCGGATCGAGATCTGCCTTCTGGTGGCCACGAACGCGATAGGAGCTTATCAGCTGCAAAACTTGAACTTGCTTACTTTCGTGCTCGGAATTAACAACTGCATCGTTGCTGAGCACTGGAGCAAAACGACTAGCTTTACCTAGTGACTTAAATTCATTTTCGATAGCGGCATGAGAGACATCCGGACCTGCTTCATCGTTGGCAGCAGCTAAGGATTGAAAAAAGTCCTTCCACTCACTGGGAACAGATTCGGAGTCAACCAAGAAGTCTTCATACAATTCTTCGACATATGCTGCATTCGACCCCGAGAGGTGGCCGGTGCTGCGCATTATTTCAAGTAAGCTGTCTTGCATACTACTTCCTTTTAACCTCGCTCTAAGTGGCGATGTTAGTTTCAAGGCGGCTAGAGACTACGGCACATTGGGAGAGTTTATTAAGTGCCCTGCTGAATTAACATCGAGCGAATATGACCAATCGCTCTAGTTGGATTCAAACCCTTAGGACAAACAGCTACGCAATTCATGATTCCGCGACAACGAAATACACTAAACGGATCATCCAATCCAGCCAGTCTCTCTACATCTGCCGTATCTCGCGTATCTGCAAGAAAACGATAGGCCTGCAATAAACCTGCAGGGCCAATGAATTTGTCTGGATTCCACCAGAACGAAGGACAGTTTGTACTACAGCATGCGCAGAGTATGCATTCGTAAAGGCCGTCCAACTTCGCTCTGTCTTCGGGCGATTGCAGACGCTCGATAGCAGGTGGAGCAGTATCGTTGATCAAGTAAGGCTTAATCTTTTCGTATTGCTTATAAAAAATCGACATATCCACGACCAGGTCGCGAATAACTGGCAAGCCAGGAAGAGGACGCAACACCAGCTTGCCACCCGGCTTAACTACCGAGGACATTGGCGTAATACAAGCCAGACCATTATTCCCGTTTATGTTCATGCCGTCAGAACCGCAGACACCCTCTCTGCATGAGCGACGATAAACAACACTTGGATCTTGCTGCTTTGCCAACGCCAATACGTCTAGCACCATCAAGTCCTTGTCTTCGGGCAACTGCACCTCGACGTCTTGCATGATTGGCTTTTCATCTGTATCAGGGTTGTAGCGATATATGCTTACTAACACGGCTCACCTTTTAATATTTTTAATATTTGTAGTATCTGCAGCTTCTTACTGCATATGGCTGCGCATCAATTACGCAGACTTCATGTTCAATTTTTAAGTCCGCTCTAGTAAGAACGAACCTGCGGCTCCATCGTATCGACAGTCTTAGGAGAGAAGTTCACATCACGCTTGCCTACACGCTTGTCGTCTGGAAAATACATCGAGTGACACAACCAATTTTCATCGTCACGCTCACGGAAATCGTCACGGGCATGAGCTCCGCGACTTTCATTGCGACCTTCTGCTGCAATAGCCGTGGCCTCCGCGACCTCAAATAAGTTTTCTAACTCCAGAGCTTCGATACGCGCCGTATTAAATGTCTGACTCTTATCTTCCAGATGAACATTCGCTATACGCTCTCGCAGGGCAGATAATTTCTTAATGCCGTCCTGCATAAAGTCACCGCGGCGAAATACGCCAAAATGATTCTGCATAATGTCCTGCAGCTCTGCCCGCAATTCAGACACGCTCTCACCAGATTTCGATTCGTTGAGTCGAGACAGCCTGTTCTGAGCCTGCTCAATATCCGTCGCAGAAGCCTCTCGCTGTTCCATGCCCTGACTTAACATCTCTTCGATGTGCTTGCCTGCGGCGCGTCCGAATACCACCAAGTCTAATAAGCTATTCCCACCTAGACGATTTGCTCCGTGAACCGAAACACAAGCCACTTCGCCCACAGCAAACAAGCCAGGTATGACTTGATCATTACCCTTCTCGTCTTGAGTTAGCGCTTGACCGTTAACATTAGTCGGTATGCCGCCCATCATATAGTGACACGTGGGAACTACTGGGATCGGATCTTTAATTGGATCAACATGCGCAAATGTTCTAGAGAGCTCAAGAATGCCCGGCAGTTTAGAGTTCAGCACTTCTTCCCCGAGATGATCTAGCTTCAGCATGACATGATCGCCATTTTCGCCGCAGCCACGTCCCTCGAGAATTTCTAAGACCATAGAGCGAGCTACTACGTCACGCCCCGCCAAATCCTTCGCGTTCGGCGCATAGCGCTCCATGAAACGCTCACCATCCTTATTGATTAGATATCCACCCTCACCACGACAGCCTTCGGTCACTAGTGTGCCTGCACCATAAATTCCAGTCGGATGAAATTGCCACATCTCAATATCTTGCACAGGAAAACCAGCTCGAAGAGCCATGCCCACTCCGTCGCCTGTGTTGATCAATGCATTAGTGGTCGACGCATAGATGCGACCCGCACCGCCGGTGGCGAACACTGTAGCTTTCGACTTAACAAAAACCGTTTCACCGGTCTCGATGCAGATTGCAATAACTCCCACAATTGCGCCGTCTTGATTCTTAACCATATCGGTTGCATACCATTCGTTTAAAAACGCGGTATTATTCTTCAGATTTCCTTGATACAAAGTGTGTAGTAAGGCGTGGCCTGTTCTGTCCGCTGCCGCACAGGTTCGCGCTGCCTGACCGCCCTTGCCAAAATCCTTGGATTGACCGCCGAAAGGTCGCTGATAGATTCGCCCACTCTCTGTTCGCGAAAATGGTAATCCCATATGCTCCAATTCGAAGACCGTCTGCGGACCTTCGCTACACATGTATTCGATAGCATCCTGATCACCGATGTAATCACTACCCTTAACGGTGTCGTACATGTGCCAACGCCAATCGTCGTTTGGGTCTGAGCTCGCAATTGCACAGGTGATACCACCCTGTGCCGATACGGTATGAGACCGAGTCGGGAAGACCTTAGTAATAACGGCTGTGTTATAACCTGACTGCGCGAGTTGCAGCGCAGCCCTCATACCAGCGCCGCCTCCGCCAACTATTACTGCATCAAAAGATAGTGTACGCATGCCGGTCATCTAATTACCCCAGAAAATCTGAATACCCCAAAGCAGATACACAGCGATAAGAAGCACGCAGCCTGCTTGGAACATAATTCTAAAAAAAGTTGCACTCGAGCCTAGTTGCAAAGAAGTCATATAGTCCGTCGAAATAGTCCACATGCCGATCCAGGCATGGGCGCATAGAGCTAACAGTGTGATTATGCTGAAAAAGCGCATCGCATTGTTCTCGAAGATTGAGCTCCACTGCTCGAAATTCATATCCGGATTCATCACAAAGCTAGCCAGTATGCAAAGCGAATAGGCTGCTAAGATAACTGCGCTGAAGCGCTGGACGATCCAATCGTAAAGGCCTGAACGGCCCAAGTTCGTAACATTCGTTACCATATCCATACTCCAGCAGTAATAATCGCCACAGCGGACAGGGCGAGAGTGATGCAGGCTCCGATGAAACCGCCCTGCAGCGTTTCCCCGTAACCCAAGTCCATAATCAAGTGCTTGATACCTGCTATCAGGTGATACAACAATCCAGATAGCACCGCCCAGGCGGCAAATTTCACTATCACGTTGTCTAATAATTCCTGCACTAGAGCGAAGCCTGTTTCAGACTCCAATGAAAGCTCCAGTAAATACAGCATCAAAGCGACACCGACAAAAATGAAGGCACCGGACAATCGATGTAACAACGATGTGATTGCTGGCAAGGGATACTTGAAAGTAGTTATGTCGAGATTCTTTGGTCTATTATCGTTCACTGTCTGCCCGTCGCGTTGGCCAATGAGATTTGCGCTTCCATCGACGCGAATCGCTTCGAATCTACACAAAATAATTGAAATTATTACAGCATTTAAGCGTGCAAAACGGACGAGAGTATATGCCGTAGGGCCACGTAATACAACGAATGCAGCACTATTTCACTGTTTAATGACAATGTTCTGTCAAACTGCTCTTTGCAGTGCTCCCAACATGGAGCAAACGGTCAATTTATGGTGAATAATGCACCGTCGTAGACCACCAACACAGGCACACTGATAAACCCGCGAATTCCCCTGAAATGTCTATGGATACTGCGCCTCAGCGCATAAAAATTTGACAAATAGCACCCTCTCTACCTAGTATTGCCGTCCCTGTTCAGGCACTGGACAGACCTTATTCAGAGCGTGAATGCAGCTGTAAGTAGTTGTTTCCCCAGAAGAAAACCCAAAAAAAATAGCAGTTTTAGGAGTGATGCATGAGCGAAAAAAAGGCCCAGTTAACCATTGACGGCGTGGATAAACCTATCGAACTACCCGTTTATGAAGGCAGCACTGGTCCAGACGTAATCGACGTCAGCAGTCTGGTCGGGCAAGGCTTTTTTACCTACGATCCAGGCTTCATGTCCACAGCGTCTTGCGAGTCAGATATCACATTTATCGACGGCGGCAAGGGTGTTCTCCTCCACAGAGGCTACCCAATAGAGCAACTAGCGGCGAATGTTAGCTTCCTAGACACCTGCTTCCTGCTACTGAATGGCGAATTACCAAATGCTACTGAGAAAGTAGATTTTGAGAACACTATTCGCTATCACACCATGGTTGATGAGCAGATACATGATTTCTTCAAGGGTTTTCCACGCACATCTCACCCTATGGCGATGCTATTGAGTGTAGTTGGCGCCCTTTCTGCTTTCTATCATGACAATCTTGATAACGATAACCCGGAGCATCGCAAAGAGGTTGCCCACCGAGTTATTGCCAAAATGCCAACGCTTGCCGCTATGTGCTACAAGCATGGTGTTGGCCAGCCCTTCATGTATCCGCAGAACGACATGGGCTTCGCTGAGAACTTTCTACATATGATGTTCGGCACTCCTTGCGATTCACCGAAAGTTAGTCCTATTCTCGCGAAGGCAATGGACACTATCTTCCTCCTACACGCCGATCACGAACAGAACGCCTCGACGTCCACGGTGCGCCTAGCTGGCTCATCTGGCGCAAACCCTTACGCTTGCATAGCCTCCGGTATCGCAGCTCTTTGGGGGCCCGCTCACGGCGGCGCTAACGAAGCAGTTCTCGAGCAATTAGCTGAAATTGGCGATGTGAGCAATATCGAAGATTACATCTTGCGCGCCAAGGACAAGAACGACCCATTTAGATTGATGGGCTTCGGTCACAGGGTCTACAAGAACTTTGATCCACGCGCCACGGTAATGCGTGAGATATGCAATGAAGTCCTCGACGAACTTGGAGTCGAAGACGACCCCCTATTCAAGATCGCTCGCAAACTAGAGAAAATTGCTCTTGAGGATGATTACTTCATCGAGCGCAAGCTATACCCGAATGTCGACTTCTACTCAGGTATCATTTTGAAAGCGATAGGCATTCCAACTAGCATGTTCACGGTAATCTTTTCCACCGGCAGAACGCCAGGATGGATTGCCCACTGGGATGAAATGCTCAGCAACCCTTACCGTATTGGCAGACCTAGACAGCTTTATAAGGGTCACACAAAGCGCGACGTCTAAGCTCTATAGCTACCTTGATACAATATGGCTGCCGTCTTCATGGCGGTAGCCACAACCTTGCTCTCTCCCACCCTGTTCGACAAACTCCTTCGTAAGTTACTTTTCCCCAGGCGCAGCAAAACACCGCAAAGGCGGTTAATCATTGTCGTAAAGGAATTGCTAGAGAAAATTGGTGGAGCCTAGCGGGATCGAACCGCTGACCTCAACACTGCCAGTGTTGCGCTCTCCCAGCTGAGCTAAGGCCCCATGACCGTTTTCGAGGGAAGGCGCATTCTAAGCACAGTCGCAGAGCCTGTCAACGCAGTCCTATGCTGAGAATGAAAACATTAGAAATTACGGAATTCCTTTTCTAACGCTTTCCCCTGCTTCTTCGAGATGCCACCCAACACCGAAATACCCTGACGAACTCGCGCACGGGTGATATCGATACCCAGTATCACTATAGACTCAATCACTGAAGTGGATACGGCTTTGCCGCTTAAGGCTACGAACAAGGGAAATAAGAAGTCCCTTATCTTGAGATCAAACTTGGCAGTCAGCGCCTGCAGCACTTCCTCGACAGACACCCTGTTCAGTTCGTCCAAGGTTTCCAGCTTCCACAGAGTGAATTGCAAAATCTTCATCGCTTGGGCCGAATCGATAGACTTGTGTGCAAAGCTTTCCTCACTAATCTCAAGCGAGCCATCGATAAAGAAACCACCCAATGAGGCAACATCGCTGAAACGCTCAACCCGCTGCTTCAAAAGAGGCACTATCTGCGCGACCTTCTCAGGCGCAAATGCCCAAGCCGCAAAACGTTGAGCAAACTCCTCGTCGGAAAGCTCCTCGCGAATATATTTGCCGTTGAGCCAATCGAGTTTTTCAATATCAAAGATTGGACCGCCCAGAGAGACGCGACTTATATCGAAGCTCGCTTCCATCTCACTGAGAGAAAACTTTTCCTCTCCCGATGGCATGGTCCACCCCATCATTCCCAAATAATTCAACAGGGCTTCCGGCAAATAGCCCATCGCATCGTAGTAACGAATGCTGGTAGGATTCTTACGCTTACTCAGTTTGCTCTTATCCGGATTGCGTAGCAGAGGCATATGGCAGAACACCGGCGCCTCCCAACCGAAGTATTGATAGAGCAAAATATGTTTGGGTGTTGAATTGATCCATTCTTCGCCGCGAATAACATGTGATATCTCCATCAGGTGATCATCAACCACATTGGCGAAGTGATAGGTTGGCATGCCATCAGACTTGATCAACACCTGCATATCGATCTGTGACCACGCGATGCTCACGCTACCCCGCAGCATGTCTTCAAAATCACACTCACCCGCATCGGGTATCTTCATACGAATTACATGCGGCTCTCCAGAGGCGCATTTCTCTTCACATTCCTGCTCGCTAAGACCCGCGCAGTGACCATCGTAACCCGGCTGCTCTTTATCCTGCATTTGTTGCTTGCGCAATTCATCCAGTCTTTGGGACGTACAGAAGCAGCGAAATGCCGAACCATTGTCGAGCAACAGCTGGATGTGGTCAGAATAAATTTGAGAGCGCTCACTCTGACGATATGGTCCAGCATTACCTTCACAGCCAGGACCCTCATCCCACGATAATCCCAGCCATTGCAGCGAGCTTAAAATATCCTGCTCCGACTTGTCGGTGCTACGCTGCTGGTCAGTGTCTTCGATACGCAGCACAAATTCACCCCCATGCTGATGGGCAAAGCAACGATTAAACAAGGCTATGTAAGCTGTACCAACATGAGGGTCGCCTGTAGGAGATGGCGCGATGCGCGTGCGAACTTTATTCATAATTCTCTACTCGGGACAGCTCTGACGAAACTTAATAATCGAGGAACCTAGCGTCCCCCTTACAAGAGGCGAGATTATACGCGATTCGTCTTTAATTCCCATCATAGACAGTTTAGTCGCCTACTTCTTGACATGCACTGAGGCATTAGCTACAACCTGCATCCAACTTTCGAGCGAAGCCGAAGTGGTTTCGCTAAACGATTAGGTAGATTCATTGAGCAGCGCAAGCAAACAAACCCCAAATAGCAACAGCCATCGTTTCTGCGTGGCACCGATGATGGACTGGACGGACCGCCACGACCGTGTATTCCTTCGCCAGCTCTCCACGCACGCCCTGCTCTATACGGAGATGGTGACAAGTGCGGCACTTAAGCACGGCGACGCTGAGCATTTATTACAGCATAGTCCCGACGAACATCCTGTCGCCCTGCAACTAGGAGGTAGCGATCCCAGCGAATTAGCCGAAGCTGCTGTCCTTGCAGAAAAGACGGGATACGATGAGATAAACCTTAATGTGGGCTGCCCTAGTGATAGAGTTCAGTCTGGCGCCTTCGGGGCCTGTCTTATGGCCGAACCCGACCTCGTAGCTACCTGCATAAGCGCCATGAAAACCTCTGTCGAATTACCAGTCACCGTTAAGTGTAGAATCGGCATCGACGATCGAGACTCACAAGAAGAATTAGAAGATTTCATCGGCATTGTTGCAGATGCAGGTTGCAACACTTTTATAGTCCATGCACGTAAAGCGATTCTTTCAGGACTTAGCCCGAAAGAGAATCGTGAGATTCCACCACTAAAATACGACAGTGTTTTTAAGGTAAAACAAGCCTTCCCTCAGCTTTCGATCATCATAAACGGTGGAATTAAAACGTTGCAGGAGGCGGAGTCACTTCTCGAAAATACAGATGGCGTAATGTTAGGCAGAGAAGCCTACCAGAACCCCTTCATATTGAATGACGTAGATGCTATTTTTTTTGGCGCGGCAGCCAACACACAAACCCGCACCCAGCGATTACAGAAATTTATCCCCTATATCCAGCAAGAGTTAGCACATGGCACTCCCCTGCACCACATGACTCGGCATATTTTAGGCCTCTACAAAGGGCAGAAAGGCGGCAAGCAATTTCGCCGACATCTAAGTGAAAATAGCTACAAAAAAACTGCCGGGATAGATGTTTTACTCGATGCGATTTCCTACGTAGACTAGAAAGCAATCAACACTCATAAAGGAAAAACGAAGTGATCGAATCGATTAAAAATTTCTTCGAAAACAGATTAGCTAAAAATGACAAAGAAGAAGCACCTAACTCAATAGTCAGCAAGGTCGATCTAACTTGTGCGGCACTGCTAATCGAAGTAATGAATTCCGATCATGAATTAGATGAACGCGAACACAATGAATTCATGACGGTACTTCAAAAAAGTTACAACATCGCGGAATCTGACCTAGAGGAGTTAACTCAGCTAGCAAAGGACGAGGCTCATGAAGCCACCTCCCTTTATCAGTTTACCCGGCTAATAAACGACAGTTACGATTACGAACAAAAAGTAGCGCTAATTGAGAACATGTGGCGAATAGCCTTCTCAGATGAGAGGCTGAACAAGTATGAAGACCATCTAATTCGTAAAGTTAGTGAGCTGATCTACGTTTCCCACAGTGACTTCATTAAGACAAAACTTAAAGTAAAAAGCACATAATTAGCAACGAATCGGTTTATCAGCACAAACCGAGCGCTTAGAAATCACCAAAGTCACCAAAGTCATCCTCGACCTGACCGTCAGTTACTAAGTATTCTCTGCGCTGCACATAGGCTTCGCGCACAAACAAGTAGCGATCACCAATTATCAATTCGTCCAGCGCAAGCAGTCCTGAGCGCGAATCTGTTTCCTTAACCAAAAATAAGGTGAGACGAAACGACTCATCATCGTGATATTGAATCGGATTAAATAAAGTATCCAAAACAAGACCGAAAGAATCTCTAACATTACTCGCTCCGAACACAGGAAGCATAACGTAAGGGCCAGCGCCAACCCCCCAACGACCCAAAGTCTGACCGAAGTCTTCCTCGTTTTTGTACAGACCAAAGCCACTGGCGACATCGAGAACGCCCCCCAGACCCAGCGTAGTATTAACTAAAAGTCTGCCTGAATCGTTCATGGCAGCGTCAAGCTTTAGTTGCAGCAGGTCATTCACGAAGACATTAATGTCATCTATATTGCTAAAGAAATTCCCAATTCCCTGTCTTGCGATTCTGGGTATGAATAAGTTGTAGCTTGCGGCGACCGGTCTAACGATAAGCTGATCGAAATAGTCGTTCAGCTTAAAGATACGCTGGTTGGTATTTCTCCAAGGATCATTCGTCTGCGCAGCTGCGCCATCGCTCACAAAAACACAGAGCAAAAGCACAAATACAGCGGACTGCTTGCAGGTTTTCGAAGCTTGTACTATGCGAGAAATGTTCACGGCTTGTCTTTGTAACCATTCAATTAATTAGCGTATTTTTTCAAACTGCTTGTTAAGCCGTTTCTCAGAAACCGGGATATGAGTCCCTAAGGTTTGCGCAAACAATGAGACTCGAAACTCTTCCAACATCCAGCGTAGAATGAATAGTCCCTCTTTATTACTGTCTGCTGCCTTGGACTCTAGCCCTTTATATCTTAGCTGATAAGCTGATAGTAGCTCTGTATTGGGCCGATCTTTATCCCCCATATGGGGAACCTTGCTCAAGCGCATCGATACTGCTTTTAAGTATCGAGGATACTGAGTAAACCACAATAGACCGGTTTCGGACAAAAAGCCTTCATGAAGAAGACTATCAAGCTGACTTCCCACATCTTCAGCTACATAGGCCAGCGCCCCATTCTTTAGACCAGAGAGAACACGGCTTATTTGGTAATACTCGTCAATGACTTGAATAAACAACGATTCTATCTTTTCGGCTAGCGAAAGAACTTTAGGCTTACCTCCGTTCAGTCGCCGCTCAAATTCTGCCTTGCTACGGGGCATCGAACCATCAAGATCGAAGGCCGCTATGTAGCTTATCCAGGTAGCATCTAGCGCTAACTGATCTAATGAAAATGGCGCCTTCAGCACGAGCGTATCGGCCAGCCTGACAAACTTCTTCTTTAGTTGATTACGCTGCTGAATACTCTTCAGTTGGTATAGCTTTACTAAGCCTTGCTTGTGCTTCTGTTGCGCGAGAAATTTGTCGGCAAATAGACTCACCCCTACTGTTTCACCTTCATCGACAAGGGCTGGGAAGCGAATAAGCTTTAAGGATTCACCGACCTCTATTTGTTCAGGCAAATCTTCAAACACCCATTCTTTGGCTCCCGTAACTTCTAGGGGATGATTATAACTAGAATCTCCACTGTCACTGTGACTGGCATCACCAGCTGAAAAGCTATTCTCGCCATTCTCTAACAATCCCTGTTGCCGGAGTTGTTCCCTAGCCTCTCGAATACTCCCAGCAAACGCGATTTCCTTCTGTCCGCCCTTCAATACACGAATTTTGGTGTTTAGGTGGGCTGGCAGCTCTATCCGCTCAAATTCCTGCCTGTCCAGCTCTAAGCCTTTTAGGTTACGAATCTGAGACAGCAATGAGCTTATTATATCGCCGTCTCTATTCGACATCTGCTGACAAGCCTCTGCTACAAACGCATTTACCGGAATGAAATTCTTACGTCGAGCCTTTGGCAGCCCCTTGATCAGAGCCGTGCATTTTTCAGCGAGATTGCCCGGTACGGCCCAATCTAAATCCGCCTGCTGTAACTGACCAACCATTTCGACAGGGACTTCTAAAGTCGCTCCATCTGTCTTGCTACCCGGCTCAAAAACATAGTCGAGACGCAACTCATTTTTGTGTACAGCCGCCGCATCGGGAAAAGAATGCATGGCAACCAGGGCAGCATCTGCATCTATCAGGTTATCAACTGTCATTAACAGGGATTTTTCGGCAGACTTTCCTTGCTTACGAACCCATGCAGCGAAGTCGCGAGTAGAACATATATTTTCTGGCAAGCGCTGTTCATAGAACGCCGCGACATCGCGATCAGCTACCAACAGATCTGGCCTACGCATCTTTTCTTCTTGCTTCGCCAAAGAAGCGAGGAATTCACGGTTCTTATGATAAATCTTTAGATCGGTGGAAATTTCGCCAGCAATTAAACCCTCTTGAATAAAAAGCTGTCTGGAAATTTTTGGATCAATCTTAGTGTAGCTTAGTAGCGCTTTTTCAATGATCACCAAACCATACAGCTGCACCTTCTCATAGGCCATAACCTGCTGGCGCTTCTTGCTCCAGTGCGGCTCAAAGTACTCTCGCTTAACGAGATGCAAAGCCATCTCTTCAATCCACTCAGGTTGAATCTTGGCTGCCTGAGTGGCAAAAGTCTGCGAAGTCTCAATCTGTTCGCCGCTTACTATCCACTTTGCACCCTTATTCGCTAGAACAGAGCTAGAGAATAACGAGAAAGTCTTGTTCCTATTGCCACGGTAATTTCGACCATCGAGGCGCTTAGCTATCTGGTTCAAGGAACCACTTATTAGGCTTTTATGTACCGCCTCATAATCGCCAACCTCTCTGTTCATTCGAAGACCGAGCTTCTGGCAAGATAAAAGCAATTGGTGATGGACCTCTCTCCATTCGCGCATGCGCATATAAGAAAGAAAGTACTTTTTACAATGCTTACGTAACTGTCCCTGATTCAAATCCTGGCGTTTCTTTTCATAGTCTTCCCACAGCTTTACTAAGCTTAAGAAATCAGAATCTTCATGATTGAATTCCGCTAACTGCTGCATAGCCTGCTGACGGTTATCGCTAGATATTTCCCGCGGATCTTGAATACCAAGGGCACTAACAATAATCTGCAGCTCACGCAGACAATTTTGCGTGCCTGCCGTTATTAACATCCGCGCGTGCCTTGGATCTACTGGCAGTACAGCCATCTTGCGACCACTATCTGTCAGCTCTCGCGAATGATTCAGAGCATCCAACTCAATCAACAATTTTATGCCTTCGTTGATTGCCTTAGGCTCGGGAGCATCCAGAAAAGGGAATTTTTCAATATCTCCTAGGCGCAGGTGCTTCATACGCAGAATTACAGAGGCAAGATTTGTTCGCATGATTTCAGGGTCAGTAAATTCCGGCCTCGATTCGAAATCAGTCTGTGCATAAAGGCGAATACAAACACCGTCGGCCATACGACCGCAACGCCCCTTACGTTGATTTGCGCTTGCTTGAGATATAGCTTCGATAGGAAGCCGCTGCACCTTGCTCTGCAAACTGTAGCGACTTATTCGCGCAAGTCCCGTATCGATAACATAATTGATGCCAGGGACTGTAATTGAGGTTTCTGCAACGTTAGTGGCCAAGACAATTTTTCTACCGCGCCCTGGTTTGAATATTTTTATCTGCTCTGAATAACGCAGCCTTCCATACAGAGGTAGAATTTCCACGTCTCGATACTTTTGCTTACGTAGTTTAGTCGCTGTAGCACGTATCTCTCGCTCACTACTAAGAAACACCAAGATATCACCGCTTGATGAGCCCTTTTTCCTATCGCTCTTAGCGATATCTTCGACGGCCTTGATAATGCCATCGATTTGTAAATCATCATCTATCTGCTCTGCTGACGTCTCAATTAGAGGAGCATATCGAGTCTCAACTGGGTATGTTCTACCTGAAACAGCTACTATCGGCGCATTGTCAAAGTGCTTGGAAAACTTTTCAACATCGATGGTAGCCGAAGTAACGATTAACTTGAGGTTCTTACGTTTCTGCAAGAGCTGCTTAAGATAGCCGAGCAGAAAATCTATATTGAGGGAGCGCTCATGCGCTTCATCAATAATTAATACTTCATATTTATTCAGGAATTTGTCTTGTTGAATCTCCGCGAGCAAGATTCCATCCGTCATTAATTTTAGAAAGCTCTGCTCGCTCGTATTGTCCTTGAAACGGATTTGTGAGCCGACTCCTGCACCAAGCTCTGCACCGATCTCATCGGCGATTCGATTCGCAACTGACAACGCAGCTAGACGTCTAGGTTGGGTATGGCCGATAAGCCCACGCACGCCATACCCAGCATCGAGGCAAATCTTTGGCAGTTGAGTCGTCTTGCCTGAGCCGGTGTCTCCAGCCACGATCAATACTTGATGCTCGCCAAGTAATTCTGCTATTTCTGCAGCACGAGCACTAACCGGAAGATTTTCTGGATAGGCGATCTTCGATGGAATTGCCGCGCGCCGCAATTCGCAAGCACACAGTGATTTTTCGATCGCGGCATCCAGGGCCACTATCGATGACGCGAGATCTTTCTTTGACAACTTGTCGCGCCGCAATTTATTGAGCGTATTTTGCAAACGAAAAACATCTGCGAGCTGACAAGTATCGAGCTTCTGCTGCAACGAATCTAACACGGTTTTTTCGCTTTCAGGTTTAGACTAAGGATTGCTACACTTCTAGAACTGCGGTTCGGCTAGGCCTTATCTCGCAATTCTCTATGTAGAATCTTCCCAATGATTGACTTCGGAAGCTCTTCGATGAGAACGAATTCTCGAGGCAACTTGTAAGCAGTTAGACCTTCCTTACAGTGTGCCCGCACAGATTCAAAATCAACATCTCCATGTTGCGGCACTATGAAAAGCTTAATCGACTCACCGGTCTTTTCAGACGGAACTCCAATTGCCGCGCTTTCTAAGACATCTGGGTGACGATTGACCCAGTCTTCAATTTCGTTAGGAAAGACATTAAAGCCAGACACAAGGATCATGTCCTTCTTGCGATCGACTATCGAGATAAAGCCATCATCGCTGATCTCTACATAATCGCCCGATTTGAACCAGCCATCCGCTGTTAGTGCCTCAGCCGTCTCTTCTTCGTGCTGCCAGTAGCCTTTCATTACTTGCGGGCCGCGAATCCAAAGCTCACCTCGCTCACCGGGCGCAACCTCAACTCCCTCATCATTCACGACCTTTGTTTCAGTCTCAGGCACTACAGGACCTACAGTACCAGTACGTTCCTTACCTGGAATGTTTACAGATACAACCGGAGAACACTCCGTTAAACCGTAACCTTCATAGATTGGGCTGCCTGTCATCTCAAGCCATTCCTCGCTGACAGACGTTGTCATTGCCATACCCCCCGCGCCACAAAATTTCATAGTACTGAAATCAATACTGGGAAAATCCTCGTGTCGAAGCATTGCAAGATACAGGGTATTAATACCTACAAACCCACTAACCGACCACTTCTTAAACAGCTTGATAAGGCCTGCAATATCCTTAGGGTTCGGCACTAGAATATTGTGGTTGCCAGCATATGGCATGGTAAGACCGTGCAACAGAAAGGCATAGCTATGATACATCGGTAGTGGAGCGAGAATATTTTCAATCTTATCCTCGATCACAGCAACGCAACGTGAACGCAGCTGCATCATGTTCGTAATCAAATTGTTATGGCTCAACATTGCACCTTTAGCGAAACCTGTAGTTCCCCCTGTGTACAAGATCAGAGCAATATCATCAGCTTCACCAGCCTTAGGATAATCAAACGACGGAACAGGGGTATTAACCACCTCATGAAAATCTGCGGTGTTGCTTATAGAGTAAGCTGGCGTCAATCTGCGAACATACTTAATAACAACGTTTATAAAATGGCGCCTGAGAGGCTTCTGAAGATCACCGAACTGAGTCACGACGACAGTTTCGATGTCGGTCTCGGGTAGTATTTTTTCTAACTTGTCACAAAAATTAGACAGTATCACGATGCCTTTAACGCCCGAGTCCTTAAACTGGTGCGCCATCTCTTGCACTGTGTACAGTGGGTTTGTATTAACCACCACTAAGCCAGCTCGAGTCGCTCCATAAAAAGCGATAGGAAACTGCAGAATATTGGGCAGTTGAATTGCTATTCTGTCGCCAGGCTGTAGATTCGTTTGAGTAATCAAATAGTGCGCGAAACGGTCGCTCAGCTCATCGACCTCACCGTAATTTAAGGTTCTCCCAAAACAAGTAAACGCCGGCAATTCTGCGTGCTCACTGCAGAAGTGATCGACTAGCTGCGATAACGCTGAAAATTTTTCAGGTCGCAAATCGTCTGTAAGTTTCTCAATCATAGTCATTATTTCGTCAGCAACGTCATAGCTTCTTCCAGCCCCTTAACAGAAAGAGGAAACATACGATCTTCCATGAGCTCTCTGACCACTTCGATCGAGTAACTATGCTCCCAAAAATCCTTAGGAGTTGGGTTAATCCATACGACATTGTCGAAGACATCCGTGAGTCGCTTCATCCAAACTGCACCCGCCTCATCGTTATAGTGCTCAATACTGCCTCCGACATGAGTCACCTCATAAGGAGCCATAGTAGCATCTCCTACAAATATGACTTTGTAGTCTTTGGAATACTTATGAAGTATATCGAACGTCGACGTGGTCTCCGCGTGACGCCGAATACTCTTCGACCAAACTGATTCGTAGATGAAATTATGAAAATAGAAATACTTTAGGTGCTTGAATTCGGTTCGTGCGGCGGAAAACAATTCCTCGCAGAGCTTAACGTGTGGATCCATCGACCCGCCTACATCAAAGAATAACAAGACCTTCACCGAGTTATGACGCTCAGGAACCATCTTAATATCAAGGAGCCCCGCATTTTTCGCAGTTGACGATATGGTGTCGCTAATGTCCAGCTCTTCTGCCGCTCCAGTTCTTGCAAATTTACGCAAGCGACGCAGCGCCATCTTGATATTTCTAGTACCGATTTCTACTGAATCGTCTAAGTCGCGATAGTTACGCTTATCCCATACTTTAACAGCACTTCCGTTCCGACCCTCTTGTTGGCCGATACGGATTCCTTCCGGGTTATATCCATACGCTCCAAACGGTGACGTGCCTCCGGTACCGACCCACTTGTTACCACCCTCGTGCCTCTTCTTCTGCTCTTCCATGCGCTTACGGAATTCTTCCATAAGTTTTTCCAAGCCTCCAAGCGCCTCGATTTTGGCCTTCTCCTCATCGCTTAGCATCGACTCCATTTGCTTTCGCAACCAGTCATCGGGTATCTCATACATCGCAAGGTCGTTGATAGCATCGACGTTCTCGAAATACTTGCCGAAGGCTATATCAAACTTATCGAAGTTTTTTTCGTCCTTTACGAAACACATGCGCGACAGATAGTAGAACTCTTCTACATTCGCAAAGATCACGTTCTGCTTCAAACATTCAAGGAGTGAAAATAGCTCCGTGAAAGAAACCGGGAGCCGCTCTTCCTTGAGGGTCATGAAAAAATTAATCAGCATAAACGAGCCTCTGCTAAATCTAAGATTAGTCTGTGCGAGGCTAGCTCTTAGCTCTATGCATAAAGGCCAATTTCTCTAGTAGATGCACGTCTTGTTCGTTCTTCAACAACGCGCCATAAAGAGGTGGGATAGCGTTCTTTGCACTGTGATTTTTTAATACATCTTCAGGAATGTCGTCGGCCATAAGCAACTTCAGCCAGTCAATTAACTCGGACGTCGACGGCTTCTTTTTCAACCCGGGTATTTTTCGCACATCGAAAAATACGTCCATTGCCTGAGAAAGCAACTCCTTCTTGAGGTCCGGGTAGTGCACATCGACTATTTTTTCCATCGTCTGGGAATCTGGAAATTCGATGTAGTGAAAGAAGCAACGACGGAGGAACGCATCCGGCAATTCTTTCTCATTATTACTCGTAATAATAACGATAGGACGCGTTTTAGCCTTAATCAATTCCTTCGTCTCATAGACGAAGAACTCCATCTTATCGAGTTCCAATAACAGGTCGTTTGGAAATTCAATATCGGCCTTATCTATTTCATCTATCAGAAGCACAGACTGGTCACCGGCTTCGAAAGACTCCCAAAGTTTACCTTGCACGATATAGTTAGATATATCGTGGACTTTGTCGTCACCTAACTGCGAATCGCGCAATCGCGAAACCGCGTCGTATTCATACAGGCCCTGTTGCGCCTTGGTAGTTGACTTGATGTGCCATTGAATCAGAGGCAGATTCAATGACTTAGCAATCTGCTCAGCCAACATCGTCTTACCCGTGCCGGGCTCGCCTTTGATCAATAGTGGTTTCTGGAGGGCAATAGCCGCGTTGACGGCTAACTGCAATTCATTTGTCGCTACGTATTCTTCGGTGCCGGTAAAATTCATCAATCTTTATCCACTGCTAATTTTGCGTGTCGGTATTGTAAACATCAGCCTCCTATTAATACAGGAAAAAGCAGTTCTCAGACCGCTATTACCGAGCCTAAATAGCGGATGCAGCTATACCCTACTCTTTTCAGGGAATTGCAAATCCCTGGGCAACAATTAAATTCTAGGCCTCTCTACCCCCCCACCTCGACGAGCTTCCTGCCCCGTTCAGTGATATACCAACGCGCACCCTTTCTACCACCTATTCGACCGGCAAGAGACTTCAGCGTCAGAAAGCCCAATGTCTTAACCATAGTCGACTCATCAGTATCCGCTTCGCGGCATAGGCCTGGCAGAGAACGATAGATAAACCTGCCGCAGCCTAGGGTCTTTAGCACTTTAGTCGATGTTGTATCCAACTCATGGGGATCAGGCTCATTGGCCATTGCCACCTCAGTTAAACTGTCATCCTCCGTCTCCGTATCTATGAGGGGGAGCAACTCTTCTTGGAGTTGTTTTAACTGATACTGCAACATATCAACCTTATCGCTGGTAGCTCGGGTCTCGTTAAGCACACTGTTTGACACGTTAACCAAAAAGAACCGTGGAGCAATGGCTACAGCTAGACATATGGCGACGTAGTTCAGGAGGTTTGCTGGATTACCCTCGCTGTCTACGATCAAGGTGCTGCCAAATACCGAAAGGATAAAAGGCACTAAGAACGTCATCAACACACCCAGCATAATGCAGCGCCAGAGTAAGCCGCTTTCGACAGACTGCTTAGAACCAAGGGTAAAGTAGTTGATTACACCGCCGGCAGCACCGACGACGAGCATAATAAAAACTAAGGAAACAAAATGACCAGTCATGACAAACCTCTGCTTGCTAAGCCGTTGTTTTAAATTAGTAAATTTCTAACTGTTAGTACAAGGACGCAAATTCAAACAGAAAATTAACGCGGGGGGAAGTTATTCGTTACTGATAATTACTATTCTGCTTTAGAAGAGCCTTCTATATCATTGCTGTTAAACATTATTTTGTCTTTTTTCTTCTTGATAAAAGACATCAGTCCTGCCAGCAGCAAAGCAATAAATATCGCCAGAAAAAGAGGTACGAAACTCCTAAAAGCAGCCGCAGAACCACCAGTAATTGCATCGAGAGCCGCCACCATAAGTGCTGGGGCCATCTCGCTGCCCTGCGGATTGCTGTACCAAGGAGTAAAAGTAACAGCTATAGCTACCGCGCGAAGGCTATAGGAAGTCCAAATAGCCCGCTCGAATCGGGTTAACTTCCAGAAGATGCCGGTAAAAACCGCAGCAGCACCTAGATACAGAGTCCAAAAAAACCAATAATTGCCGATTGAATCCATTACGAATTAACCCATCGAATAAGATGCTCTTCAAACCCATCCGGATGCACATGCTCTTCGGAGATCACCCTGCCTTCTAGTAGTATTCCTGCAGCAGCCATCTCCTTCCGAGAACCCGCCAGCAACGGATGCCAATCGAATAAGTCCTTGCCGTTAAAACGAAGTCGATAGGCGCAGGTTTCAGGCATCCAGGTACTCGTCTGAAGATTCATTTCTCCCACGTCCAGGCAGTCAGGAACTAACTCCGTTCGCGTCTCATAGGAGCCACAGAGACTGGTCTTTTCATCGAAGTAGCGACATACGATCCGCGTATAACTTAGCTCATCGCTGTCCTCGTCGACAAATTTTTTCAGACAACAACGCCCACAGCCATCGCAGAGCCCTTCCCATTCTGCGGGATTCAGCTCTTCTAACGGCAGCTCCCAGAATCTTGGTCGCAATTCAGTATTAACAGCGGCCATCAGTTACCCTTTGCGATTATCGCGGTAAGCTCAACCTCTAACAACTCGCGACGCCACCCGGCGAAATCGCCCGACCACTGTAATTTCCCATCTGCCTCGTAACTTCGAAGCAATTCTAAGAGAAACTTTTTCCGACCAAGCAGCTCTGGAGACATACCTAGCTCCTCGGCCTTACTAGTAGCCACTTCCTTACTCAGCTTCAACTTCTTTCTCAGAGGCGCACTCAGAGGCTTATTCAACAGCGCCTGATCTACCTCCCCCTTATTAGATGAGTCGCTGAGCAACTGAAACAGATCAGCTGCATTGCGTGATAAAAACCGTTTATCAATAACTTCAGCGCTGCTAACCACCTCCAATGTGAGTTCGCCGCGCTTTATGGGCCCGGAAACCGCCTCGCAAAGACTCATCATATCGTTGTCCTTGACGATCCAGCTACGCGGCTTATTCCTCTGCCGCGCCTTTTGCTCCCGCCACACACAAAGTTGCTGCAGGGCTTGTAGGCCATGTATGTCGAGGCGCCAGGCATTACTCACATTCGTATAATACGAATCCCACTGAGCTTCTTCCTCAAGCCTTTGAGCTATGACGAGCTGTTGATTGCACTCTGCTCGCAACCAATTCCCCATACCTTTTTGTTCGATCTGATCACTGAGTATTTCACGAACCTGCAATAAATAACGCACATCAGCGGCGGCGTAATGAACTTGCTTATCTGACAAAGGGCGTTTAATCCAATCCGAGCGTGTTTCATCTTTTGCGACTTCCACACCAAGCAACTGCTCTACTAGACCTTGGTAGCTTATGCTAAAACCGATACCAAGGAAGGCAGCCGCGAGCTGTGTATCAAACAGAGAAACTGGCAAGCAGCCCAAGAACGTTTGTAATAAACTCAAATCTTCACTGCAGGAGTGCATGACTAAAGTACACGATGGTGTACTTAGCAGCTTTTTGAATGCCGACCAATCATCAATCGTGAGCGGATCTACCAAATAGCAGCGCTTGCTATCGGCTATTTGCAGCAAACCGATTCGCGCATAAAAAGTACTGGTTCGCTCAAACTCCGTGTCAACAGCGAGGAATTTTTCTGCGGCCCATTCTTCGCAGAGCACATTAAGTGTAGCCGTATCACTAACATACTCGATCGGCATGCCGTCACAAACTATTGAATTGCTCAAGATTGCTCCATGGATTTTCGTCCTGCAAAGGCGTGTGTGAGGGTACCGCCATCAACAAATTCCAATTCGCCCCCAACGGGGACTCCGTGTGCAATTCTAGAAACCTGCACGCTAGAATTTCGCAACTGCTCCGCTATATAGTACGCGGTAGCATCTCCTTCAACATTTGGATTGCAGGCGATTATGACTTCTTCAATGTCATTGCCTTCCACCTTGTCTAGCAACTGACTTATGCCTAGCTGCTCCGGGCCTATGCCATCAATAGGCGACAGGTGACCCATTAGTACAAAATAGATACCTCTAAACGAGCCGGATTGCTCGATCGCAAAGATGTCGGCTGGGGACTCTACTACGCAGCATATTTTACGATTACGCGATCTGCTTGCACAAATTCGACAGGTGTCTTCTTCTGTAAGGGTACGACACTGGCTGCAGTTTCCTACTTCGTTTATTGCAACGGTCAATGCATCGCTAAGCTTCTGTCCGCCAGAACGATTTCTTTCTAACAGATGCAGAGTCATTCGCTGCGCCGATTTTGGTCCAACACCGGGAAGACACCGAAAAGCTTCGATGAGTTGATCTATAAGGGGACTGGAATTCACAACTACTCCTAGAAAGGAAACTTAAAGCCATCGGGCATCTTCATGCCGCCAGCCATACCACTTAAGGATTCTTTATTTTTCTCTTCAATCTTTCTAACAGCATCATTTACCGCTGCAGCAAGTAGGTCTTCGATTACTGCTTTATCCTCGCTCATCAACGCATCGTCGAGGCTAACGCTAATAACATCATGCTTGCCATTCATCGTAACCCTAACTAAGCCGGCACCTGACTCACCTTCTGTCTTTGTTTTCAGCTGCTCTTCTTGCGCCTTCTGAAACTGTTCTTGCATCAGCTTGGCTTGTTTCATAATCTCGTTCAAATCAGTCATGCTCGTTACTAGTCCTTATGCGGTGCTATAGTTTCTTTCGCTAGAGTGCCAGAGAAGTGCTTAAGTAATTCCTGAACATTCTCGTCGCTCTCGAAATCGTTGACCATCGCAACATGCCTCTCTTCTTTTAATCTTTGGCTCAACATCGCGGGCGTTTCATTCTTTGCATCACCGATTTCTATTCGCACAGATATTTCTGTCGCAAAGTAATCACTCAATGCTTGAGAGAGCTTAGGTAATAATTCTTCGCTGAAAACTGCGCTCTGAGAATGGTCCAAAATGAAGTGTATGCTATTTGAATCTGCGCGTTGAAAATCCGAATTGGCTAGAACATTTGCTGCAATACCATTTATTTCCAGCTCTGGATAAAGCCGCAACCAACTCTCAGAAGTTAGCGAATCTAAAGTTATAGCTCCTTTAGAAACGACACTGGATAGGCCCTGATTTTCACTAAGCTGCATAGGCTCTTCTGGCGCTTCTGCTGCTTCTTGCACTTCTGCTACTTCTGCTACTTCTGCTACTTCTGGATGAGCATCCCTAAGCTCTGCGCTCGACAGCTGATTACTCTCGGGGGCAAACTCTTCTGAGTCATCGTCTGGATGTGCTGATTCAAGTTCCGTAGACGCTTCAGTAACTGGCTCCGAGTGAGCATCGCTCGATTGCTCTGCCGGCACGGCCGATATTATTTCTTCTGTTAGTTTATTCTTTTTTTTTTCGCTGTCGACAGCGCTATCTACAGCGCCACCGGAATCGCCTGCCGTTGATGGGTCGCTGCCTTGGTTCGCTTCCAAATTAGTAGGCTCTACATAACTTGGAGAGAACACCAACATGCGAATCAGCAACATCTCGAAAGCCGTCCGCACCTCCGCCGAGAGACGCAGGTCTTCCCTACCCTTGATTCCCATCTGATAATACAGTTGCACATCTTCTGCACTGATCAAAGAGGCCAATTCTAGTATTTGAGGCATATCTCCGTAACTATTGTCCGCAGCTTTCGGCTCGATCTGCGCAATGGCTACACGGTGTAACGTAGATAACAAACTGTCTAGGGTATGGCTGTAATCCGGAGTCTGTTCTGAGATGTCGCGAATAAGCTCGAGGATTGTTGAGACCGACCTCGACGCCATACCTTTTAGTAATTCGTAGACTTGTTTCTGCGGCGGTACTCCCAACATTTCGATGACGCCATCGGTAGCGACCTGCCCCTCACAATAAGAGATCGCCTGATCCACGAGAGTGAGCGCGTCGCGCATACTCCCAGATGCCGATGCAGCGATCTGCCATAAAGCTTCTTCTTCGAACTCAATTTGTTCTTTTTCTAGCACCGAACCGAGATACTCGGAGATAAGCTGCGGACTCAAATTCTTTAAATTGAACTGCAGGCACCTCGACAGAATTGTAATAGGCAATTTCTGTGGATCAGTGGTAGCAAACAAGAATTTTACATGGGGAGGCGGCTCTTCCAGAGTCTTCAATAAAGCATTGAAGCTATGGTTTGACAGCATATGCACCTCATCGATGAGGTACACCTTGAAGCGGCCTCGACTTGGCGCGTACTGGACGTTGTCGAGCAATTCTCGAGTGTCTTCGACCTTGGTGCGAGACGCCGCATCAACTTCGATAAGATCGATAAAGCGTCCCTCGTTGATCTCTGTGCAAGAGTCGCACTTTTCGCAGGGTACTGAGCTAATACCTTCTTCGCAATTTAGGCACTTTGCTAATATTCGAGCGAGGGTGGTCTTACCCACACCCCGAGTGCCAGTAAAGAGGTAGGCGTGGTGTAGCCGCTCATTATCCAGTGCGTTAATTAGGGATTTGAGTACATGAGCCTGTCCCGCAACTTGAGAGAAGTTGCTGGGTCGCCATTTGCGGGCTAGGACTTGATAGCTCATCAGGTTTCTTTGTCGAAGTACTGGCCTGGGTAATTACCTAGGACAGAGGATTCGACTCTCAGGAGAATTTGATTTGAGGCAACCCCTGCCAGCCACACCGCGGCACATGAGTCAGCTACTACCGTTGCTCCCTTCCGGGCCTGGCGGGGTTTATAACTTATCATTGCGTGGGGACCGACAAGAGTTACCAGCAGCCATAATACCATATACGACAGCTTAAGCAGTGCCGGAATAGCAGAAAATCTTATCTGATTAGCTGCTATTCCTGTCTTCGAAGCGAGTCGCTATGGCAGAGAGAGCGTTACAACCCTCGAATCTTGCCCTCCACCCAAAGCGAGAGAAATATACTGCTTGCCATCAACGGAATAACTCATCGGCGTTGCCTGAGGCGGCAAGGGTAATTCGAACTCGTGAACAACCTGACCATTAGCCTTGTCATAGGCGCGTAACAGATTGCGGCCATTGTCCGATTGAGCGATAAACAACAAAGTCTTGGTTAAAACTGGGCCCGTTCTACTCGGACCGCCTACGGGCCCCGGGTCCAAAATCCCCATATCGATAATCTTCTGCCTGATTCCCTCTCCGTGCGCAACCATCCACTCATGTTCTCCTGTATTAAGATCAATAGCAGTTATTCGCCCATAGGGAGGCTTAGTCAAAGGCAGTCCTTGCGGTCCTCCAACGTTATACGCCCCGCCCCTGGTATAGAGCAGGTTCGATTGCTCGGAATCTGCCTCGACTAATTGCACGACGATAGGAATTGTTGCCGACGGTACGTAGAATAATCCCGTATCTGGATCGAAAGAGGCGCCAGTCCACCAACCACCACCTCCCCAACCAGGCATGTTAATAGTTCCCCGCAGTGAAGGCGGAGTAAAAAGCGGGCCGTAATCGAAGCCTTCTATAAGCTGCAATGCCTCTTGACGTAACTCGGGAGTAAAATCAATCAAGGTTTCGCTAGTAATGCCCTGCACTGCAAAAGCCGCAGGTTTCGTCGGAAACGGCTGAGTTGGGGATAGAGACTCACCCGGCATAGTGCTTTGGGGCACGGGTCGCTCCTCGATTGGCCACACAGGTTCGCCCGTTACTCTATCAAACACGTAGGTGAAACCCTGTTTAGATATCTGCGCAACCGCCTTGATTTCCCGGCCATCCACTGTGATATCAACAAGGGTAGGCGCAGCAGGAAGGTCGTAGTCCCAAACCCCATGATGCACCATCTGGAAATGCCAGAGGCGCTCACCTGTTGACGCCCTAACTGCAACTAGACTCTCCGCAAACAGGTTGTCACCCTTTCTAAGAGCACCATACCAATCGTTGGTTGGCGTGCCGATTGGGATATACGCTATATCCAACTCATCGTCAGCACTCATTATTGTCCAAGAATTTGTATTGCCCGTGTATTCCCAAGAACCATCTTCCCAAGTGTCGTTACCGAATTCTCCAGGCTGCGGGATAGTATGAAAAACCCATTCGATCTCACCTGTATCAGGGTTAAATCCGCGCACGTGTCCGGGAGGCATTTCCTTTGTGCTTGGGGCATCGTTGATGATCGAGTTTACTATCACCGTATTGTTTGTAACCAGTGGCGGAGAAACGACGCCATACTGCCGTTTATCTATTTCACGGCCTAAGCCTTCTGCTAAGTCAACTTTACCGCCATCACCAAAACTGCTATCTGGCTCACCTGTCTCCAAATCCAGCGACCAGAGGTTTGAATCATTGGTGGCGTAGAAAATTCGCTTCTTATCATCCCTCTCCCAATACGCAACACCTCGAGAGTTGTAGCCCAGATTTGCCGGACGACCCGATTCCCATGCCTGAGTATCGAACACCCATTTCTCTTCGCCGCTGCGCGCATCCAGAGCAACTACACGGCCGAAGGAAGTTGGGATATACATAACACCATTAATTACTATCGGCGTCGCCTTGAAGCCAGCTGGCATCGCTCGAAAGTTTTCCTCGCGGACGTTATCTGCAACTGTAGCGTTGTCGACACTATCCCAGCTCCAAGCTGTGGTCAGGCTGGCAACATTGCCAGCATCAATCTGGTCAAGCGCAGAGTATTTTTGGGAGCGATTATCGCCGCCGTAGCTAGACCAGTCGGCTGTCGGTGGTGGCGTTGATCTAATAGCGATTGCCGCTGCAGATGGAGATGGAGGCGTCGTCTCTGAGGGTTGGCAGGCAACAGTTAATACTGACAAGGCTAGAATAATTAGGCTTCTGTGTGGAAGTGTAGCAAGCATATTGCCCCCGATAGTTTGAAGAACTTTACTGTGGAGATAGTACCTTAGGGGATGTTGAATGGGTACTGGGGGCGCGGATTGGAGACGTGGTAGCCATAAATAAAAAACCCGACGTATAGTCGGGTTTTTTATTTATGGCGGTGAGACAGGGATTCGAACCCTGGAAACATTTCTGTTTACACACTTTCCAAGCGTGCTCCATCGGCCTCTCGGACATCTCACCGTTATTCTGTTCGCACATGTCGTGCTGATTCTGTTTGCTGCACCGATATGAAATCGGGATTGACTCTGAAATTAGCTTAGCTAATTTCCTCACCCTGCGGGCAGCCTGCGGCTGTCCATCGCGCTACGCGCTTGTCGAACCCTGGAAACATTTCTGTTTACACACTTTCCAAGCGTGCTCCATCGGCCTCTCGGACATCTCACCGTT